>Ga0080006_1162280_pt1 | contig 259831 bp, 230 predicted proteins | sample RS3BMetagenome_FD_69209 | JGI IMG/M metagenome (GOLD analysis project Ga0080006, IMG submission 69209) | Ferric oxide microbial mat and aquatic microbial communities from Rainbow Spring, Yellowstone National Park, USA - RS3B (SPADES... ...
TTCCGCAACGACGCGAAGCCCGGCGTTGCGATTACGGGGCAGCGCCGTTCTGCTGCAATCGAAGAACTGGATGCAGTTTAAACCAGAGCAAAAACTGTCTTGACAGACGGGTCCACTTTACATGCCTATGGCGCGGCCAATGTCAGCTACAACTGGGATCAGCTTTCGGAGTTGTCGCCTGGTGGCAGCAATACCGGTCAGGATATCAATGGCATCTTCGTCGACCAGTTCATGCATCACACGTTCGGCGTCACGCTCGGCGTGGATTTGCAGTCCGTGCCGACCCAGATCCAGCATCAGGCGCCGTGGGGGTACCCCACCGATTCGGCGGGCGATCTGTACATCGGCGGGTCCAAAAATTACGGCATCAGCGACAATTTGAATCGCACGGCCTTGCTGACGACATTCCAGTGGCAGCCGAACAAGGATTTCGACAGCACGCTGATCCTGACTTACGACAATTTCCGCGAGTCGCAACAGAACAAGGGCATGGAATTCCCGCTGGGTTATGGTGCGCAGGCCAGTGGCGCGCCACTGCCGTTCACACCCGGGTCGGTCAGCAACGGGTTCGTCAATACCGGAACTTTCGGTGACGTGTATCCCGTGATTCGCAACGATTTCAACTGGACCCATGCCAAGGTCTACAACATCAATTGGCGCAACAAGATCCGTTTCAATGAGGACTGGTCGGCAAGCGTCGATGCGGGCTATTCGCGCGCCAATCGGCATGACATCCTTCTGGAAAGCTATTCGGAGTATGGTTACAACAGGTCGGGGCCGACATCCAATGTCGGGTTCAGCGAGCTCGGCAATGGCATGCTCTATCTGAGCCCATCCTTGGGTTACAATTCCAACCAGATTGTCCTGACCGACCCGCAAGGCTGGGGCGCCGGTTCGAATATCGTGCAGGCCGGCTTCAATAATGCCCCGAGCACCGAAGATTACATCGGCAATGTCAACCTGAGTTTGAAGCGCGATTTCGAGAGCGGCCCGTTTTCGAGTGCTGTATTGGGCTTCAATCGTGCGACGCGCAACAAGACCTACACGCTCATTCAGGATTTCCTGACCTTGCCGAACGGTGCGCAAACACTGACGACAAGCCCGATCGGTGCGCAGACGGCACCGATCCCGGGCGCTTCTCTGTATGGCAATGGATCGTGTGACCCACTGGCATGGATGGGAATTGGTCCAGAGGTTTGTTACAACCCATTGTATTTGGTCAACCATTATTATTACATCTATCCGACGGCACTTTCGTCGATCGCGGTTCCACCGAACTGGAGTGTGCGCCAGAATACCTACGTACCTTATTTTCAATTGAATATCCAGACCCAACTCGGATCGATCCCGGTGCGCGGCAACGTCGGCATCCAGATCCCGAATACCGACCAGATGTCGAGTGGCGCACGGGTTGTCGCCGGGCAAGCTGGTGCCGGGGGCAGCGGGGCGAACGTCGAGGAAATTCCGGTCAGCGGCAGTGCGAAATACACGCGCTACCTGCCCAGCCTCAACCTGATATTCGGCATCGCGCGCAACACCGATCTGCGTTTCAGCGCGGCGCGTGTCATGGCGCGTGCACGCATGGACCAGATGAATGCCAGCCTTGGCGTCAGCGGCAATATCAACCTGTTGACCTCGACCAATCCCAACCAGGCTTATTTCAGTGCATCCGGCGGCAATCCGAAGTTGTTGCCAACCATGGCCAACAGTTACAATTTGAGCCTGGAACATTACTTCGATGATAATCAAGGCTACCTGCAGCTCGAAGGATATTTCCTGCAGCTGCATGATTACATCAATCCGAATTCCGCGTTTCTGTATAATTTCTCGGCATTCATCCCGGATTATCTAGATGCGGCAGAGCAAGCGCAACTCGGTACCCCGTATGGAATCATTTCCGGGCCGGTCAACGACGGGTACGGTTATGTGAAGGGCCTGCAGGCTGTTGCCAGTTTGCCACTGAATCTGCTGTGGAACCGACTCGATGGGTTCGGCGTGAATCTGAGTGCCGATTATACCAAGAGCTCACTGGTTTACAGTGGCAATCCGACCCCGGTCACCGTGCCCGGCCTGTCCAAATGGGCCCTCAACAACACGATCTACTATCAACACGGCGGTTTTCAGGCGCGCGTAAGCGACAGTTATCGCAGCAGCTTCCTTGGCGAAATTGGAGGCATCAGTGCCACGCGCATTTTGCAGACGATCCAGGGCGAGCACACCATCGATGCGCAGGTCAGTTACGCTTTTTCCAGCGGCCGCTTCAAGAATCTGACCTTGATCCTGCAAGGCTCCAATCTGAACGATGCCTTGTTCAAGACCTTCCAGAATAACGACCCGCGCCAGGTCATTTATTGGGAGCGCTACGGCCGATATTATTCAGTCCAGGCATCCTACAAGTTCTGACCTGGCCGAATATCAGACTCTGTGTGCGTGGTCCTTTGCCCCGCCGTGAAGGCGGGGCTTTTTATGTGGCAAGATAAAATTCTGGTGTCGCTGGTGTGGCGCTCGACATGCAAAAACCTGCTCTGGAGTCTGTAGTCATTCTCGGCGGCGGCGCCGCCGGATGGATGGCGGCGGCGCTGCTGGCCAAAGCGCTGGGGTCGCGGGTACGCATTGTCCTGGTCGAGTCCGCGGAAATCGGCACGGTGGGTGTGGGTGAGGCCACCATTCCGCAGATCCGTCATATCAACGCGTTTCTGGGTCTCGATGAAAACGCGGTGATGCGCGCCGCGCAGGCCACCTTCAAGCTGGGTATCCAGTTCAACGACTGGCTGCGCCCCGGCCATTCCTACATCCATGCTTTCAGCGATATCGGCCTGCCCTATGGGTTGCTGCCGTTTCAGCAGTACTGGCTGCGCGCGCGTGCGCTGGGCCAGACGCACGGGCTATGGGCCTATTCGATCAACGCGCAGGCTGCGGCGCAAAACCGCTTCGCGCGCATGGAACGTGTGGGCAGCAGCCCCCTGACCGGCGTGCGCTACGCCTATCATTTCGATGCCGGACTGTATGCCCAGCATTTGCGCGGTGTCGCCGAATCGCTTGGCGTGGTGCGCCATGAAGGCAAGGTGGCACATGTCGAACAGCGCCCCGAGGATGGTTTCATCGATGCACTCGTGCTGGAGAGCGGCGCGCGCATCGCAGCCGAATTGTTCATCGACTGCTCCGGATTCCGTGCGCTGCTCATCGAGGGCGCCCTGCGCGCCGGCTACGACGACTGGCGGCAGTGGCTGCCGTGTGACCGCGCGCTGGCGGTGGCCAGCGCCCGCGTCACACCGCTGCGGCCCTACACGCAGGCCAACGCGCGCACGGCGGGCTGGCAGTGGCGCATTCCGCTGCAAGCGCGCAGCGGCAACGGGCATGTCTACTGCAGCGAGTTCATCAGCGACGACGAGGCGGCATCGGTGCTGCTCGCCAACCTCGAAGGCCCGGCATTGGGCGAGCCGCGTGCCTTGCGTTTCACCACGGGGATGCGCAAGCAGACATGGCTGCGCAACTGCGTGGCGCTGGGCTTGGCGGCGGGCTTCATGGAGCCGCTGGAGTCGACCAGCATCCACTTGATCCAGTCCGGCATCAGCCGGTTGTTGTCGCTGTGGCCGGATCGCGACTTCGACCCCGCGCTGCGCGACGAGTACAACCGCCAGACGCGTTTCGAGTACGAGCGCGTCCGCGATTTCCTGGTGCTGCACTACTGCACCACGCAGCGCGATGACACGCCGTTCTGGCGGCACTGCGCGCATATCGATTTGCCCGATGGACTGGCGCGCAAGCTGGCGCTGTTTCGAGCCAACGGTCAGATCGTGCGCGACGGCGATGAACTGTTCGCCGAAGTCGCCTGGCTACAGGTGATGGTCGGGCAGAGCATCGAGCCGCAGCGTCATCACGCGCTGGCCGATGGCATGGAGACGGCGCGGCTCGACGAGTTCCTCGGCGGCATGCGCATGTTGATCCAGCGCGCCGTCGCCGGCATGCCCACGCATGCACAGTATGTGGCCGAGCAGTGTCCAGCTTCCGCGCAGAGCGCCGCGCGCTGAGGCGCCGTTGCGCCCTCGCCTGGGCGTGAATACGTATGCAGCGCATGCGGCCGCGCGCGCGCTACACCTATCCTTGCGTGCACCCGGCGTCACCGGCGCCGGGCTGACTGATGGATGACGGAGTTCCTGCCCATGTCGATCCAACATATTCCCGCATTGCTTGTCGCAGTCATTCTCGCGGGCTGCATGGCAGCTAGCGCCGTTGCGCAGGCGCCCGCCCTGACGCCCGCGACAGCGCGAGCACTCGGTCCGGCGGCGCCCTCGGGCGTGTACTACGAGCTCTTCGTGCGTTCGTTTTACGACACGAACGGCGATGGCATCGGTGATCTCGATGGTGTCACCAAGAAGCTGCCTTACCTCAAGCGCCTGGGCGTCAGCGGCATCTGGCTGATACCGATTTTTCCGTCGCCCAGTTATCACGGTTACGACATCACCCACTATCGCGCGATCAATCCGCAGTACGGCACCATGGCCGACTTCGAGCGCCTGGTGAAGGCGGCGCACGCGGATGGCATGAAGGTCATCCTCGACATGGTGATCAACCACACCAGCAACGAGAATCCGTGGTTTCTGGCTTCGCGTGATCCGCACAGCGCCTATCGTGACTGGTACTACTGGGCGAGTCCGGATACCCGACTGGATGCCAAAAGCTCGATGGGAGGGAAGGTGTGGCACAAGTCGGGCAGGCAGCATTACATGGGCATTTTCAGCCGCTACATGCCCGATTTGAATTACCACACGCCGGCGGTGCGCCGGGAGATGATCGCGATTGGGCAGTACTGGCTGAAGAAAGGCGTCAATGGCTATCGACTCGATGCCGCCAAGTACCTGCTCGACAAGTTCTGGAACCAGCGCCACAGCATGCGTGCCATCGACGCGGATGTGGCGTGGTGGAAGCAGTATCGCGACGGTCTGGACAAGGTTGATCCGCAGGCTTACCTGGTGGGCGAAGTGTGGGATTCGCACTATCGCCACATGGCGCCCTTTGTCGGTCCCCTCAACGCGGTGTTCGATTTCCCCATGGCCAAACGTCTGGTGGCGAGCGCGGAGACCGGGCACGACGACGGCATCGGTCGCACCCTGGTGCATATGCAACGGATCTATCGCAAGGCCGCCGGCCATTACGTGATGGATGCGCCGCTCCTGAGCAACTTCGACCAGCAGCGCGTGATGACGGATCTGCACGGCAATCTGGACAAGATGAAAGTGGCCGCGGCCCTGCTGCTGACCTTGCCGGGCAATCCGTTCGTGTACTACGGCGAGGAAATCGGCATGCGCGGCACCAAGCCCGATCCGCTGGATCGTGAGCCGATGCGCTGGGACATCAGCCCCACGGCGCCGGGCGAGACGACATGGGAAACGCCGCCGGCCTGGCTGCACGAGGATGTCTCGGTGCAGGCCGAGCAGAATGATCCGCACTCGCTGCTCAACCGCTATCGCGAGCTGATCCAATGGCGCATGCACATCGCGCCGCTGCGCGATGGCGTGGCTGGCGTGTACGCCACGGGCAATCCGGCGCTGGCGGCGTGGCGGCTGACCGATCGCGCAGGCAGCGTGCTGGTCGCCCACAATCTTTCCGGCCAGGCGCAGCACCTGACGCTGCACGGCGTGGATGGCCTGCAATACCAGACGCTGCTGCGCACGACCCGCACGCGGACTGCGCTGGACGGCGACGTGCTCAGCCTGCCGGCCTACGGCAGCGCAGTGCTTGAAGGCAGCACGACAGCGACGCAAACAAATTCACGGAGAACACCATGAAGATACGTGCTGCTGGCGCGGCTTGGCCGGCCCTGATTCTTGCGGCAATGCTGACGCTGAGCGGGCCGATCCAGGCGCAGACCACGGCGGCCGCGACGGCCGCGCCCCCTGCGGCGACGTCCGCGCGCACGGTTGCAGTTCCCGTGTTCGTCACCACGCACCGCTACGGTTTCGATCTGCGCCAGGGCAGCGACGTGATCAGCGTGCGCTGGTGGGCGCCGGACATCCTCGAGGTGCACTTGCTGCCCGATGCGCACGCCAGCGCGGATACGCTGGTGCTGGACCCGCACATGCCCTTCATGCACTTCGCGCCGCAGGTGCGCAGCGATGCGGCGGCCGACGTGTTGCAAACCTCGCCGGCCATGCAGGTGCGCTGGCAGCAGGCGGACGATCGCCTGAGCATCCGCGACGCGCAGGGCCACACGCTGCTGCGCGTGGACGATCTGGCCGCGCTGCGCGATGGGCGTATCGCGCTGCAAAGCAATCCGGCCGATGCGCTGTACGGCCTCGGCGGCTACAGCAAGTCCGATCCTTCCGCAGCCGGTCTGTTGCGCGCTGGCCAATGGACGGTCAAGGCCGGCATGCAGGGTCATCCCGGAGCGCCGTGGCTGTGGAGCAGTGCCGGCTGGGGCGTGCTGGTGGATACGCTGGGCGCGCAGGTGCACATCGGCGACGGGCACATTGCATGGACCAACATGTCCAAGCCCGATACGCATTTCTTCGTCATCGCCGGCGCGCCCGACGCGCTGTTCGCCGCCCTGCGCACGCTCAGCGGCGCCGCACCGCTGTTCCCCAAGTGGTCGCTGGGATTCATCAACAGCCAGTGGGGCATCGACCAGCGCGAGCTGCTGCACATCGTGCGCAAGTACCGCGCGCTGGACATTCCGCTGGATGCCTTCGCGCTGGATTTCGACTGGAAAGCCTGGGGCCAGAACGACTACGGCGAATTCCGCTGGAACACGAAGAAGTTTCCCGGCGGCCCGGATGGCTCGCTGAAGAAGCAGCTCGACGCGCTGGGCGTGCACCTGATCGGCATCCAGAAGCCGCGCATCGGCGTGCATACCATCGAGGGCCAGTACGCCAGCGAGCACGACTTCTGGTTCCCGGGGCTGAAGGCCGAGCCGGATTATTTCTCGCACAAGCTGGTGCAGGATCTGGATTTCGACAATCCCGCCGTGCGCGCGTGGTTTTTCAACCCGGCGCTGCGCCACAGCTTCGCCACCGGCATCGTCGGCTGGTGGAACGACGAGGCCGACACCACGCCGGACGACACCCAGTTCATGAACATGCAGCGCGCCGAGTACGACGGCCAGCGCAAGTATTTCCCCGACACGCGCGTGTTCTCGCTCAACCGCGATTTTTATCTGGGCGCGCAGCGCTACGCCTACGCGCTGTGGTCGGGTGACATCGACACCGGTTTCGCCAGCATGGCCGCGCAACGCGAGCGCATGCTCAGCGCCATCAACGCCGGCGAGATGTGGTGGGGCATGGACGGTGGCGGTTTCCAGGGCCACCCCAGCCCGCAGAACTACGCGCGCTGGATCCAGTTCGACGCGTTCTGCCCGATCTTCCGCGTGCACGGCACGCATGATCAGCGCCGCCAGCCCTGGGTGTACGGACCGACCGCCGAAGCCGCCGCGGTGGCGGCGATGCGCCTGCGCTACCAGTTGCTGCCCTACATCTACAGTTATGCCTGGCTGGACCACAGCGCCGGCATCGGCGTGGTGCGCCCGCTGGCCATGGCGTTTCCGGATGACGCTGCCGTGCGCAACGACATCAGTGCCTGGATGTTCGGCGACTGGCTGCTGGTGGCGCCGGTGATGGAGCAGGGCCAGACTGCCAAGACCATCCAGTTGCCGCCCGGCACCTGGACCGAATGGACCACCGGCAAGGTCTACGCCGGCGGCCAGGCCGTGACGCTGCCGGTGGATGCAAAAACCTGGTCCGACATTCCGCTGTTCATCCGCGCCGGCGCGATCATCCCGATGCAGCCGGTGATGGAGTACGTGGGCCAGCATCCGGTCACCCAGGTGAGCGTGCAGGTGTTTCCCGCCGCGACGCCGAGCACGTTCGAGTATTACGACGACAACGGCAGCAACTACGCCTACGAGCAGGGCGACTATTTTCTGCAGCGCATCGGCACCCAGCGTGTGGCGCAGGGCGTGCGCCTGTCGCTGGCGCCCGCGCAGGGCCACTACCAGCCGGCGTTGCGGACCTTCCTGTTCGCGGTGCACGGCATCGCGGCGCGCGCGGTGCAGGCCGCGGGTACGCCGCTGGCGCAGCACGCCAGCCTCGCCGCCTTGCAGGCTGGCGCCGCGCCGGCCTGGGCCATGGGGCATGACCGCTATGGCCCGGTGACCTGGCTCAAACTGCGCGCGGGCTTCGGCCAGTACCTGCTGCTGGAGTCGCGCTGATGCGTCGCGTCGCGCGGCTCGGCGTGCTGCTGGCGCTGCTGGGACTGTGCGGGCAGGCGGGCGCGATGGAACCGTGGCACACGCAACTCACCTGGCAGCAGCGCAGCGCGCGCATGACGCCGGCGGCGGCGGGCGGTTTCGTGCTGCATGCGCCGGATGGCACACGCGCGATCGCCGCGCAGGCGTGGCGCGCCGACACCGCCAGCGTGCTGTTCGACGGCCTGTTCGCCATGGCCCAGGACGACCTGCGCAAGGATGCGGTGTCCGCCATCACCGATCCGGCCTGGAACCACGGTCAGCCCATCGCTTGCGACTGCTTCATCGCGGGCAAGCAGTGGCCCTTCACCTGGACGCGCGACCTGTCGTATTCCACCGATCTGGCGTTGTGGCGCTTTGATGCGCCGCGCGCGCGGCGTTCACTGCTGTTCCGCTTGTCGACGGTGCGCGATGCCGCCGCGCCGCAAGGCCTTTACGTGATGCAGGACACCGGCTCGGGCGGCAGTTGGCCGATCAGCACCGACCGCGTGGTGTGGTTTCTCGGCGCGCGTCATCTGCTCGGCGATGCAGCCTTCGCGCGGGAAACCTGGCGCGCGTTGCGCGACACGCTGGCGCAGGACCGCGAATACGCCTTCGATGCGCGGGTGGGTCTGTATCTCGGCGAGACCTCGTTCATGGACTGGCGCCAGCAGACCTACCCGGGCTGGACCGCCGACAACGTGCGCTTCATCGCGCAGTCCTACGCGCTGTCCACCAACGTGCTGCATTACGAAGCCCTGCAACTCGGCGTGAAACTGGCGCAGCAGCACGGCGATGCGCTGCTGGCGCAGCGCTATGCCCGGCAGGCGGCTGACCTGAAAGCCGCGATCAACCGCTGGTTCTGGAATCCGGCGCGCGGCATGTACCGCAGCTACCTCGGCGGCGGCGATCCGCCGCTGCCGGTGGACAGCTACGATTTGCTGGGCACCGCGCTGGCCATCACCAGTGGCGTGGCCGAGGGCACGCGCGCGCAGCAGGCCCTGGACAATTATCCGACGACAGCGGCCGGCAGCCCGGTGATCTGGCCCGAGCGCGCCAGCCAGCCCGTGTACCACAACCGCGCGCTGTGGCCGTTTGTCAGCGCCTACGCGCTGCGCGCTGCGCGCGTCACGCGCAATCCGGTGCAGATCGCGCATGCACTGCGCTCGCTGGTGCGCGCCGCGGCACTCAGCGGCTCGAACATGGAGAACTACGCGTTGCCACAACTCAGCACGCACCTGCCCGGCAAGCTGGGCGGACCGGTGGTGGATTCACGCCGCCAACTGTGGTCGGTGGCGGGTTATCTCGACATGGTGGCCGAAGGCGTGTTCGGCATGGAGGCGGATGGCCGCATCGTGCCGGAAATCCCGGTGAGCCTGGTGCCGATGCTGTTTGGTACACGTGACACGATCAGCCTGCACACGCCGTCGAAGACCGTGATTCTGCGGCGTCCACCCGCGCTCGACGGCAACCTGCTGGTGGCCGATCGCGTGACGCATGACGGCAGCGTCGTGCGCGTGCAGCTCAAGGCCATCACTGTGTCGGCGCCCGCGCTGCGCATGATGCGCCCCGAGTACGCACCGGCCACGCCGGCGCCGGCGCAGGTCCAGCGTGATGGTGCGATGTGGCAGGTGCGCAGCGCCGTGCCCGCCACGCTGTGGCTGGATGGTCGCGCGCAGGGTGCGCCGGCGCTGCAGTGGCGTATCCCGGCCAGCGCCGCGCGGCAGTGCCTGAGCCTGACCACGCGCGCGCAGGGCGTGGACTCGCTGCCCAGCCAGCCGGTCTGCGTGGGCGAGACGACGCGCGTTGATGGTGTCTGGCCGCGCGCGTGGACCGCGCCGACGAGCGGCGATTATTTCTTGCGATTGGAATACGAAAACACCCACGGTCCGATCAGCACCGGCATCACCGCCGCGGTCAAACGCATCGCGGTGCAGTGTGGTGACGCGCCAGCGCAGACCGTGCCGGTGGTGATGCCGCAGGCCGTCGGCATGCGGCGTTCGAGCGTGGCGCGCTTCCATGCGCAGGTCGGCGCGCATTGCAGTTTCAGCGTGCTGCAGGGCTTCAACATGAGCGATCTGACCGCGGCCGCGTTGTATACAGGTGGAGAAGGCGGTGTCAGCGGGCCACTGAACGCGGCGCGAATCGGGGCGCTGCTGATTTCGCCGGCGCCGGCATCGCCCGCGCGCATGGTGCAAGAATCCGCGGCGGTCCCCGCCGGAAGCGCCCCATGAATCGCAAGCCCGAGCTGAGCTTCTGGCAAATCTGGAACATGTGTTTCGGTTTTCTCGGCATCCAGTTCGGCTTCGCGCTGCAGAACGCCAACGTCAGCCGCATCCTGCAAACCCTCGGTGCGCAGGTCGACCAGATTCCGATCCTGTGGATCGCCGCGCCGCTGACCGGCCTGCTGGTGCAGCCGATCATCGGGCACTACTCCGATCGCACGTGGACGCGGCTGGGCCGGCGCCGGCCGTATTTCCTGGTGGGCGCGTTGCTCAGCACGCTGGCGCTGCTGGTGATGCCCAACGCACCGCTGCTGTGGGTGGCGGCGATCACGCTGTGGATGATGGACGCTTCGTTCAACGTGTCGATGGAGCCGTTTCGCGCCTTCGTCGCCGACCAGTTGCCGGTGAGCCAGCGTGCCGCGGGCTACGCCATGCAGACGTTTTTCATCGGCGTCGGCGCGGTGGTGGCCTCGATCCTGCCCTGGCTGCTGGCGCAACTCGGTTTCGACAACACCGCCGCGCGCGGCATGGTGCCGGAGACGGTGCGCTATTCGTTCTACGCCGGCGCGGCGGTGCTGCTGCTGTCGATGCTGTGGACGGTGGCCAACTCGCGCGAGTATCCACCGCAGCGTCTGGCCGCATTCGCGGACAGCACACCGCTGACGGAAACCCCGATCGACGCGCGCAAGGCGCGGCGCAGCGGCGCGCTGTGGGCGCTGGCCGGCGTGGCCCTGGCCGTGCTCATCCATGTGTTCGCGCTGAAGCCCGAGGTCTACCTGCTGGCGGCCGGACTATTGGCCTACGGTGTGGCGCTGTTGTGGTTGGCGTGGCACCACGGCGCGCGCGGCGGCGCGCAGGCCACCCACGGCGCGGCGGCGCAGATCCTGGGCGATCTGTACACCATGCCCGAAGCGATGCGGCGTCTGGCCTGGGTGCAGTTTTTTTCGTGGTTCGCGCTGTTCGCGATGTGGATCTACACCACGCCGGCGGTGACCGCGGTGCAGTTTCACAGCAGCGTGCCGACCTCCGCCGCCTACAACACCGGCGCCAACTGGGTGGGTATCCTGTTCGGAGCCTACAATGGCGTCGCGGCGCTGGCGGCGGTGCTCATCCCGCTCGTGGCGCGCATGCTTGGTCTGCGCTACACCCACCTGATCAATCTGTGGCTGGGCGCGGCCGGATTGCTGTCGATCACGCTGATCGGCAATCCGCACTGGCTGCTGCTGTCGATGGTCGGCGTGGGCATCGCCTGGGCCTCGATCCTGGCCTTGCCCTATGCGCTGCTGTCCGACCATGTGCCCGCGCAGAAAATGGGCGTGTACATGGGCATCTTCAATTTCTTCATCGTCATTCCGCAACTGCTGGCGGCCAGCGTGCTGGGTCTGCTGCTGAAGACGTTCTTCGGCGATCAGCCGATGGGCGCGCTGGTGCTGGGCGCGCTCAGCCTGTTCATCGCCGGGCTGGCGGTGCTGCGCGTGCAGGAGCCTGCGCGTGCCGTGCTGCGATCCGCGGCGGCAAGCCGTGCCTGATCAGCTGCGCGCCTGACGTCGCGCGCGCCGCGCGCCTGCGGGCAGCGGCGTCACCGTGGCCGGCGTGCGCGCAGGCTGCTGGGCGGCGCCGCAGGACTGGCGCACCATCAGCCGCGGCGGCAGCTTGATCGATTGCACGTCTTCTTCGCGCACCATGCGCAGCAGCGTATCCACCAGCAACTCGCCGGCGTGGCGCGTGTCCTGCTGCACCGTGGTCAGCGGCGGGTGCGTGGACTGCGCCATGGGGATGTCGTCGTAGCCGACCACGGCCACGTCCTCGGGCACGCGCAGGCCGCGCGCGAACAGCGCGCGCATGGCGCCGATGGCGATCAGGTCGCTGGCGGCGAACAGCGCGTCGCAGCGCGCGCCGCGTTCCAGCACCAGGCTGGCCGCCTCGTAGCCGGCACCCTCGGTGGAGATGGCGTCGGCCTGCAGCAGCGGGTCGGGCGTCAAGCCGGCTTCGCGCAGCGCGGCCGCGTAACCCTGGTGGCGCTCCAGAAACTCGGGCGCATGCAATGAGGCATGGCCGAGGAAGCCGATGCGCCGGCGCCCCTGCGCCAGCAGGTGCCGCGTTGCCGCCAGCCCGCCGGCGTGGTTGTCGCCGCCGATCGACAGCCCCGGCTGGTCGGCCAGCACCGCGCCCCAGCGCACGAAGTGCGTGCCCTGCGCGACCAGCGCCTCGAGCCGGCTGCGGTAGTCGAGATAATCGCCGTAGCCGAGCAGGATCAGGCCGTCGGCCTTGTGGCAGTCCTCGTAATCGGCGTGCCAGTCGCGCGAGAGTTGCTGGAACGAGATCAGCAGGTCGTAGCCGCGTTGCGCGCAGGCGCGCGTGATCGAGCCCAGCATCGACAGAAAAAACGGATTGATGTTGGACTCATCGATGGTGGGATCCTCGAACAGCAGCAGCGCCAGCGTGCCCGATTGCTGCGTGCGCAGGTTCGAGGCATTCTTGTCCACCGTGTAGTTGAGCTGTCGCGCCACTTGCAGGATGCGCTCGCGCGTCGCTCGATTCACCGAGGCATGGCCGCGCAGCGCGCGCGACACGGTGGCTTGCGACACACCGGCCAGATGCGCGATGTCCAGCGAATTGGGTTTGCCCTTGATCTGCATGCTCGCCGCCCCGCGCCGTTGCTCGCGCCGAGTCTAGGCCGCGCGGCGCAGCGAATCAGCTTGTGCTGCAACATGGCCGCACGCGGCAAGATGTTGATCCGCAAGCCCAAGGTGATAGCTATGAAAGTCGAGATTGAAAACGCTTACAGCCACGTGCCGATGCGCGGCGGCTATCGCGTGCTGGTCGATCGGCTGTGGCCGCGTGGACGCAGCAAGGCGCAGCTCGCGCTCGATGCCTGGGCGCGCGATCTGGCGCCGAGCACGCCGTTGCGCCAGTGGTTTGCCCACGATCCGGCGCGCTGGGATGAATTTCGCGCGCGCTACTCGACGCTGCGGGCGATGGCCCCTTGCGCCTGATTCATGCCGCGCACGATGCCGAGCACAATCATGCCCTGGTGCTGTGCACGCGCCTGCGCCGGCTGGCGGCTGCGGCGCGGCGCGCCGATCGCGGATAATTCGCAGCCGACCCGCGCGCGGAAGGCCGCATTGAAGAAATCCGATTTCCACTACGAGCTGCCCGGCGAACTGATCGCGCAGGCCCCGCTGGCGGAGCGCAGCGCCAGCCGCATGCTGATCGTCGATGCCGCGGACGCGGCGTGGCGCGACGCGTGGATCCGCGACCTGCCGGCGCAACTGCGTGCCGGCGATCTGCTGGTGTTCAACGACACGCGCGTGCTGCCGGCGCGACTGCATGCACGCAAGCAGACCGGCGGCGTCGCCGAGATCCTGATCGAACGCATCAGCGGCAGCCACGAGGTACGCGCGCAACTGGGCGTCAGCAAGAAGCCGCGCGAAGGCGCGGTATTGACGCTGGCCGATGGCAGCGCGGTGCGCGTGCTGGGTCGCGAAGGTGCGTTTTTTCACCTGCGCTTCGAGGTCGACGAGCCGCTGGAGAATCTGCTGCAACGCCTCGGCCAGATGCCGCTGCCGCCGTACATCACGCGCGCGCCCGATGCCGCCGACGCCGAGCGCTATCAGACCGTGTACGCGCGCCATGCGGGCGCGGTGGCCGCGCCCACCGCCGGACTGCACTTCGATGCGCCGCTGCTGCAGGCGCTGCGCGCGCGTGGCGTGCAGACCGGCTTCATCACCTTGCATGTCGGCGCGGGCACCTTCCAGCCGCTGCGCAGCGAGCAGGTCGAGGATCACCACATGCACAGCGAGTGGATCAATGTCGGCGCGGCGCTGGTCGAGCAGATCCGGCGCACGCGCGAAGCCGGCGGGCGCGTGCTGGCGGTGGGCACCACGGTGGTGCGCGCGCTGGAAAGCGCCGCGCCCGGCGGCGCGCTGGCGCCTTATGCCGGCGAGACCAGCATCTTCATCCTGCCCGGCTACCGCTTCACCCAGATCGACGGTCTGCTGACCAACTTCCACCTGCCCGAATCGACGCTGCTGATGCTGGTGTCGGCGCTGGCGGGGCGCGAGCTGATGCTGGCCGCTTATCGCCACGCGGTGGACGCGCGTTACCGCTTTTTTTCGTACGGCGATGCCATGCTGATCTGGCCGCGCGCCGCGGACTGAGGGGCCGTGAATTTTTCAGCCTCTCAGCCCGGCCATGGATGGCCGGACGCGAAGCGGTCACGCCAGTGGCTGATTTGCGGAAGCGCGTACGGACCTGTCCTGTGCCGGACGCGCCGATGGAAAATTCCGCACGACGCGGAATTTTTCATCGGCTCTGAGCGCGGCGCTTCAGTGCGGCAGGGCGTCCAGCTCACCCGCGCTGAAGCCGGCGGCGCGACGCGCGGCGAGGTTGTATGGGCCATGCAGGCCGCCGGGCAGGTATTCGTCCAGCAGCGCGCGAAAGGTGACATCCGGCGCCACGCCCTCGCGTGCGCAGCACCAGCGGAACCAGCGCGTGCCGGCGGCGACATGCGCCACTTCCTCGCGCAGGATCAGCTCGAGGATCGCCACGGTGGCGTGATCGCCGGCCGTGCGCAGCCGCTCGATCATGCCCGGGGTCACGTCCAGTCCGCGCGCTTCGAGTACGCGCGGAACCAGCGCCATGCGTGCCAGCACGCTGTGCCGCGTGCGCTGCGCCATGCGCCACAGGCCATCGTGCGCGGGCAGATCGCCGTAGGTCATGCCCAGCTCGTCGAGGCGCGTATTCAACAGGGTGAAGTGCCGCGCCTCGTCGGCGGCGCAGGCGCACCAGTCGCGATAAAAATCCGCGGGCATGTCACGAAAACGCGCGACCGCATCCCAGGCCAGATTGATCGCGTTGAATTCGATGTGTGCCACCGCGTGCACCAGTGCCGCGCGTCCGGCTGCGCTGCCCAGCCCGCGCTTGCGCAACGCGCGCGCATCGACCAGATCAGGCCGTTGCGGCCGGCCGGGGATGTCGGCCGGTTCGGCGCGCGCGACATCGTCGCGCACATCCAGCTCGCCGCGCGCGAACGTCGCCGCGACATCACGCGTCAAGCGCGCTTTCTGCACCGGGTCGGTGCAGTCCAGACATTGCTGCGCGGCGGTGAACAGGGATGCCATGGGGAAATGATAGTTCGCGAGTGGGGATTGGATGCTTGCGTGGCTCAGGCAGCCCCATCCGGGACGCGTCATATCCGCGCAGCGCACGGCAGCGCCGCTGGATCCCCGGCTCGCGCTGCGCGCGCCCGTGGATGACGGAGAAAATCGATCGTGCCATGTCCGACGGCATTGCCCGGAAGTCGGCGATCAAGGGGACGGGTTTCAGTCGAGGGCGGTTTGAAATGTGCTGGACCATGACAAGCTCGTCGTCTCCGCGCAGAGCCTGCCCCCGCGAAGGCGGGGGCGTGGACCCAGTGGCTCGACCCTCCACCGTGCATGACCGATGGCGCTTGCCACGCGCCGCGCGGCGGCCTAGCGTTGCCGGCTATTCGCCGCAGGAGTATCCCCATGTCAATGCGCAGTCTTGCCCTGGGCCTGGTGCTGATGAGCACCAGCATGCCCGTGATCGCCGCACCCGACGACGACACCCACCCCATGGACGTGCGCGACATGGTGGCCATGGATCGCGTCGGCGATCCGCGGCTCGGTGCCGATCCGCGCTGGCTGCTGTTCGACGTGCGCAGCATCGACATCGCCGCCAACAAGGGCATGCCCGGCGTGTGGGTGCTCGACCTCGAGGCACGGGATGCCGTGCCGCAGCACCTCGCCGAGGGCAGCCAGCCGCGCTGGTCGGCCGATGGCAAGAGCATCTTCTATCTGGCCAAGGCCGGCGAGCGCATGCAGGTTTTCCGCATCGCGCCCGCGGGTGGTGAGGCCGTCCAGGTCACCGACCTGCCCCTGGAGGTGGACGGTTTTCGCGTCTCGCCCGACGGCGCGCATCTGGCCATCGCGCTGGGCGTGTTCCCGGACTGCAACGGCGACATCGCCTGCACGCGCGCGAAGCTCAACGCGCGCGAAGCCGACAAGGCCAGCGGCCACGTCTACGACAAGCTGTTCGTGCGCCACTGGGACACCTGGGCCGATGGTCGCCGCAATCAGTTGTTCCTGATCGCGCTGGGCGCCGATGGCAAGGCGGCTGGCACGCCGACACTGCTGACCCGTGGCATCGACGGCGACGTGCCCTCCAAACCCTTCGGCGACGACAGCGAGTACGTGTTCTCGCCGGACGGCAAGACGCTGTACTTCAACGCGCGCATCGCGCGCCACGACGAACCCTGGAGCACCAATTTCGACATCTACCGCGTCGCCATCGCCGGCGACGCCATGCCGGAAAACCTCACCCCCGGCAACCCCGCCTGGGACGGCTACCCGCTGGCGTCCCCGGACGGCCGCACGCTGTACTACCTGGCGATGAAGCGCCCGGGCTTCGAGGCCGACCGCTTCGCCATCATGGCGCTGGACCTGGACAGCGGAAAACGCCGCGAGGTCGCGCCCCGGTGGGACCTTTCGGCGAGCGCGCTCGCGATCAGCGCCGACGGCGGCACGCTGTACACCACCGCCGACGAGGCCGGTCAGCATCCGCTGTTCGCCGTGCGCGTGAGCGATGGCAAGGTCACGCGCCTCAGCGGCGAGGGCAGCGTGCACGGTTTCGCGCTGGACGGCCGGGGCGGCATCATCGCCAACTGGCAGGACTTCACCCATCCCGCGGGTCTGTACCGCCTCGGTCCCGGCGAATCGCGCGTGGCGCTCACCCACTTCAACGACGCGCGCCTCGCCGCGTTGCGCTTCGGCAAGGCCGAGTTCTTCACCTTCAAGGGCTGGAACGGCGAGCCGGTGCAGGGCTACGTGATGACGCCGGTCGATCACGCGCCGGGCAAGAAGTACCCGGTGGCCTTTCTCATCCACGGCGGCCCGCAGGGCGCGTGGACCAACGAGTTCCACTACCGCTGGAACCCGCAGGCCTACGCCGCCGCCGGCTTCGCCGTGGTGGCGGTGAATTTCCACGGCTCCACCGGCTACGGCCAGGCGTTCACCGACGCCATCTCCGGCGACTGGGGCGGCAAGCCGCTCACCGATCTCAAGCTGGGCTGGGCCGCGGCGCTGAAGAAATTCAAGTTTCTCGATGCCAAGCGCGCCTGCGCGCTGGGCGCCAGCTACGGTGGCTACATGGTGTACTGGATGGCCGGCAAGTGGAACGCGCCGTGGAAATGCTTCGTCGATCACGATGGCGTGTTCGACAGCCGCAGCATGTACTACAGCACCGAAGAACTCTGGTTCGACGAGTGGGAACACCGCGGCCCCGAGTATGAGCACCCGCAGAACTACGAGAAATTCAACCCGCTGCGCCACGTCAAGGACTGGCGCGTGCCGATGCTGGTGATCCACGGCGGCCTCGACTTCCGCATCCCCGACACACAAGGCCTGGCCGCGTTCACCGCGCTGCAGCGGCGTGGCATCCCCAGCGAGTTCCTGTACTTCCCCGATGAGAACCACTGGGTGGTCAAACCCGCCAACAGCATCCTCTGGCACGACACCGTGCTGAACTGGCTGAAGCGCTGGACGGCGCAGGAATGAGGGCGGAAGCGGGACACCGAGTCCATCTCCTGAGCACGACCATCACTGAGCAGCGGCGGAATCGGCATCCTCTGACACGACAACGCGCCGGACGGGATGAAGCGCTAGTAACCCGGGCCCACGGAGTGAAGTTCGCTCAAAGTCGGCTGTCGACTCGAAGCAGACGTTTCATGCTGACATGCGACACCTGTTGGTCAACATGGCTCAGCGCCCGCAGCAGGTTTAGCAGCGGCATCACGCGCAATCAAAGGTAGTGCAAGCGCCTAGTCGTCCAGTTCGGCCCAGTGCGCGTAGGCTGTGTCCAGTTCGGCTTGCAGCACGGCCAGCGCCTTGTTGGCTTGCACGATCGCGCTGCCTGCTTGCTGGAAGAATGCCGGTTCATTCATCGCGGCCGTCTGGCTGGCGATCTCGCTTTCCAGTTGTTCGATGCGCCCGGGCAGTTGCTCCAGCCTGCGTTGGTCCTTGAAGCTGAGCTTGCGCTTTACTCGCGCCGGCGGGGTATCGACTTTCCCGGCGGGCTTGCCTGCACTTGGCGCGGCGCATTGGGTGGCCGGGCGCTGGCGCAGCCAGTCGGTGTAACCGCCGACGTATTCACCGATCCGGCCCTGGCCTTCCAGCACCAGTGTGCTAGAGACGACGTTGTCGAGGAAAGCGCGGTCATGCGACACGAGCAGCAAGGTGCCCTTGTATTCAAGCAGCAATTCTTCCAGCAATTCCAGCGTTTCCACATCGAGGTCGTTGGTCGGTTCGTCCATCACCAACAGGTTGGACGGTTGCGCGAACAACTTGGCCAACAGGAGGCGATTGCGCTCGCCGCCCGACAGGCGGGAGATGGGCGCACGCGCGCGGTCCGGCGAAAACAGGAAATCCTGCAGGTAGCCGATGATGTGCTTGCGCTGGCCATTCAGCTCGATGAACTCGTGACCGCCAGCAACGTTGTCGATTGCATTGAGTGAGTCGTCCAGTTGCAGACGGTGCTGGTCGAAGTACGCGATCTGCGTTCCGGTGCCGAGATGGACGGTGCCATGTTGCGGAACCAGCTCACCCAGCATGATTTTCAGCAGGGTGCTTTTGCCGGCACCGTTCGGGCCGATGATGCCGATACGGTCGCCGCGCATCACCGCGGTGCTCAGGTCGTCGATCAGTACGCGGCCGTCGAAGCCGTGGCCAACGTGCTTGAGGTCGATGACCTTCTTGCCTGAAGCGTGCGTGTGTCCCAGCGCCATCTTCACGTTGCCGGCAACCTCGCGTCGTTTAGACCGCTCGTTGCGCAGCGCCTGCAATGCGCGCACCCGGCCTTCATTTCGCGTGCGCCGCGCCTTGATGCCCTGGCGAATCCATACCTCTTCCCGCGCCAGCTTCTTGTCGAAGAGCGCATTGGCCTGGTTTTCCGCGTGCAGACGTTCCTCACGACGACGCAGGTAATTGTCATAGTCGCCGGGCCAGTCGGTCACCGTGCCGCGGTCGATTTCGACAATGCGTGTGGCCAAGGCGCGCAGGAAAGTGCGGTCGTGCGAGATGAAAATGATGCTGCCAGCAAACTGCTTGAGGAAGGTTTGCAGCCAACTGATGGCCTCGATATCCAGATGGTTGGTGGGTTCGTCCAGCAACAGGATGTCTGGTTTGCGGACCAGCGCTTGCGCCAGCAATGCGCGTCGTTTCATGCCGCCGGACAGCGCGGAAAATTCCATTTCGCCGGGAAGTTGCAACTGGGTCAGTACGTCTTCAACGCGGCGATTCAGATCCCAGCCGTGCTGCGCTTCGATCTTCGCCTGGGCATCGCCCAGCGCATCGAAGTCGCCGGTGGCCAGGAGGTGTTGGTAGCGTGCCAGCAATCGGCCGAGGTCGCCTAACCCCTCCGCCACCACGTCGAACACGCTGCCAGCGGTGTCTTGCGGCACCTCTTGTGGCAGGCGCGCCATGATGATCCCGCTTTGCACGCGCACCTCGCCGTCGTCGGCACGCAGCTCGCCGCTGACCAGCTTCAGGAGGGTGGATTTGCCTTCGCCGTTGCGCCCGACGACACATACCCGTTCGTTCGCCTCGATGGATAAATCGACACGTTCGAGCAGGAGTGGGCCGCCGATGCTGAAGTCGACACGGTGCAATTGGACAAGGGACATCCGCTCATTGTAATGGCAGGTCCGCTGCAGGCTCTCCGGCTGGCGTCGCAACTAACCGATCATGGCGTCGACAATCCAGGATCATTGCCCGGCCAAGAGCGCATGCCTGAGAACCATGTGCAGGCGCATATCGCGAAAGGCCTCCTGGTCCGCGTGCTCGCGGACGGATGCAACGGGCTGATCGGCAGGAAGTGCGGATTCTGTCCGGGTTGGCCTGATGTGCTCTTCGATGGTCGGCTTGATGTGGCGTGCAACGGGTGCTTTGAGCAGTAAGCCGTCATCGGAGCCAGTTGTCGGCATTGGCGGCAACCGGTCCCGACCGGACGTTGGTGACTGTCCAACTCAGCGCGAACTGCCTCCACGAAACACGGGGTGGTTCAAGGTCATGCGGCAAGTTCCGAATAGGTCACTTCACTTCGACAGGGCGGCGTGGGGAGGTTTCGCTAACGGCTCATCATAGGTAAGCGGCCACCTGATTGGCTGCAACAACTGGCAATGCGGAGGCAAGCTGCGCCCGTCGCTTGCCGCGCGTCTCACGGCGCGACCACAAACTTTCCGTACATGCCGGTTTTCGCATGACCAGGCATTTGGCAAAAGTAATAATAATAACCTGGTTTTTGCGGCGCATTGAATGTGGTTGTATCAACGAAGTATTCAGATTGCCTGACGGATTGCAACGTACGCGGCATTGTCAGAGGTATTTCAGCGATCTGATCGGTCACAGGTAGATGTACAATTGCTTTGTAGGGTGGCTTGGCGTGGCCAACGACCACCCCATGGATCATGCTTGCACCATAATCCATGTTCAAAAGCGTAAGTGTAATTCTTGCCCCAGCCGATACCTCGACTTCCGGATCAACAAGTCTATGAATTTCAAACGTCTGATCGGGTGACCCGGGTTCAACGGCCACCATCACAATGCGAATGTCCTGCCCCAGGAACTTGATGGTTTTGCGGCCTATGCGGGTACCAGCTGAATTACTGTATTTAATCAGCGGTCGAGCCGTCTCGTATGCAATCGGCTTGCCCGGCTTTGGAAGATGCTTTGGCATCGTTCCCATTTGCATACTGCCGGGGCCGGCTGTGCCCACGGCAAAAACCAGTCCAGACGCCAACCCGGCCATCACACCCAGTGCGGTTATAGCAGTGACAATACGCATAACAGAATGGTTCCAAAAGAAAGGTATTAAAACAACGCAGAGCTGCACAAACGGGACAAGTGACTGTTTGAGGTCGAAACATGTCCGTTACAGGCAATGAACCAGCACGGGCGAACTCCACTGGATGACGATGCGACCGGCATTGACGGTACATCCGCATTTTCGAGGGCTCAATATCATCAACCGCGCCATCGAGTCACCCCAATCCAACCCTGCGCCTCAACGCCCACGCGCATCCGGCACCAGCAGCAGGGTGTGCTGCGCCGGGCCGGGCCGCAGCGGTGTCGGTCGACCCTTGGCCCACGCTTGCCAGCCGGCGTCGTAGTAGGGCGACAAGGGGTTGTCGCTCTGGCCGCCGGGCATGTGCAGGTAACTTTCGGCCAGGTGCCCGGGCATGATGCCGAAGCGTTCCGAGGCACCGAAGGCGGGGGCTTGCACGCGTGGCATGTTGCTGTCGCCGGGCAGTTGCGTGCGCGGCTGATCGATCAACCAGCGCAGCGGCACGGGCAGCGCTGCGGACAGCGGGTGATCGATGCGCGTGGTATTGCGCCTGCCCCAGGTTTGCGCGGCGATACCGCCGGGTAACTGGGCGAAATCATCGGCGACCTGCTGCGCGCAGTCGGCGAGTAGCGCGTCCCAGCTTGCGTAACGGCGGTCGAGCAGCCACAGCGGGCGCTGCGTCACCAGCGTCCACACGGCATATTCGCGGGTGTCGCCGCTGGGCCAGACGAAGTGCGGGTAACGCGCCTTGACGCGCGCCACGAAGGGCGCCAGCACGGCCTCGATGACCTTCTCGCGGAAGGCGCGCGCGGCGTGGTAGGCCACGCTGTCGATGCTGGCGCGGTCGCTCCAGGTCTGCGTGGCGGCGGCCAGCGCGTGCAGCTGCGGTGGCTGCGGATTCTGCGTGAGCGTGTCGCGCAGCAGGCCGTACCAGTGCTGCATGAACACGGCGCGGTCGTCGAGCTGGATGTCGAGCATGTCCTGCGGGGTGAAGCGCTGGCGCGCGTTCAAGTCATCGCGCAGTTGCTGCGCGCGCGCGCCGAGGTCGTAGCCGCCGTTGCCTTCCAGCGCCAGCGCGGCGCCGCCGAGCACGCGATTGTTGGCGGTCCACAGGCGGCCATCGGGCGGATCGACGATGCGCGGATAGTCGGCCGGCGCCAGCCAGCCCGTCCAGCCCAAGCCAGGCTGCGAGAAATCGGCGGGCAGGTTCGGATCAAAACCCCGCCGCAGCGGGATCGCGTCGCCGGCGAGGGTCCAGCCGATGTGGCCCTGCGCGTCACCGACGATGAAGTTCTGCGGCGGGATGCCCAGGGTCGGCGCGATGGCCAGCGCCTGATCGACGCTGGTCGCGGTCTCCAGCGCCAGCAGGTTGAGATTGACCGCGCGCGGATGCAGCGCGATCCAGTCCATGGCCAGCGGCGTGCCGTGCGGGCCATGCGCCATGATCGGTCCCCAGATCGTGTCGCGCACGGTCAGTGGCACCGGCTTGGCGCCGGCCACCTCGATCACCTCGTGATGCACGCGCAGCGTGGCCCAGCCGCCGGGCACGCGGTAGCGCGCGGGATCGGCGGGGTCGCGTAGCACGCGCACCCAGTCGCGCCACTTGCCGTAGCTGTCGGTGAAGCCCCAGGCGATGTGGCCATTGGTGCCGGCCACCAGCAGCGGCGCGCCGGGCAGGGTGACGCCGTCGAGCGTGATGTCGCGCGCGCGATCAGCGGGGTCGGGATAGCGCAACTCGGCGCGATACCAGATGTTGGGCACGCCCAGGCCCAGGTGCATGTCGTTGGCGACGATGGCCGCGCCGCTGGCGGTGAGCTGGCCGCTGACGGCGAAACTGTTGCTGCCGATCACCGCGGGCTCATGCAAGGCCGTGGCCAGCGCCGCGGTCTGCAGCGCGGGCGCCGGCGGCGCGCTGCGCAGATCGAACACGCTGGCGTCGGGCAAGGGCACCGGCGTCGACGGCATGCCTTGCAGCGGGGCTTCCCAGCGCGGGTCAGGCGCGGTCAGGAACGCGACCAGCGGCTCCGGCAGCACCGCTTGCAGGCGTGCGCGCTGCACCGCATTGAAGCGCGGCGTGGCCAGGTCCAGGTACATGGCATCGACGACGAGGATGCTGTCCGCCGGCGTCCACGGTCGCGGTTTCTTGCGCAGCAACAGGTATTCCCAGGGGCGCACGTCCAGCGCGTCGAGTCCGGCGTTGACGCCGCGCGCGTAGGCATCAAGCAGGCCGCGCTGATCGGCTGGCAATCGCGCAAGGATGCGTTGCGCCAGCGCGCGGAAGCGGTACGCACGGTTGGCGCGATCGAGCTTCAGCGCCGCCGGCCCGACCAGCGCGGACAGCTCGCCGGCGGCGGCGCGGCGCATCAGGTCCATCTCGAAAAAGCGTTCCTGACCGTGCACGAAGCCCAGCGCATAGGCGAGGTCGATGCGGTTGCGCGCGCTGATGCGTGCGACGCCCAGCGCATCGCGTTGCACTTGCACCGGCGCGGCCAGGCCGGGCAGCACCTGGCGCCCGTCCAGGCGCGGGCGGCTGCCGGCCAGCAGCAGCCACGCCGCGGCGAATGCCAGCAGCAGCAGTGCCAGCAGTGCGGTGGCGCTCCAGCCCAGGCGTCGGCGCCAGCGCGCGCGTGCTGTGGTGTTTGCCGTGGCGTTCATGTGGATGGAGTTCCCGTGCACTGCGCGCAAGTGTGTCATGCGTCTTGTGCCAGTGTGGTTGCGCTGCAGCGATGGGGATTTCACGTGCCAGTGGCCTGACCGTTGGCGCGCATCCCGCGCGAACGAGGCTTGTGTGCGTTGCGTGGCAGGTAGTTGTGTTCCATGCCGTTGCCACCGCGCGTTGTCATCCTGAGCATCGCGAAGGATCTCGCTGTGGTACTGGCGTCGCGCATGGGCGAATGTTCTTGCACGCGGCCTCGCAAGCTTGCCCTGTTCCGTGCGGCCGCGGCCGCGCGGGTTACTTTCCTCTTGGGGAAAGTAACCAAAGCCGTCCACGCGACGGCCTGCGCCCCGCTGCGCGGGGTGCCCTGCGCTGCTCGCTGGGCGCCTTGTCTGCTTTCGCATCCTGCTTCGCGGCCAAGCCCGGCCCGCGCCATCCCGGCGCGTGCGCGCAGCGCATGCGCTGCGCCCGGCGCGAACTCGCCCATCCATGGGCTCGAACAGGCGCGCCTTTCCCTCGCACCCGACTGCGCTGCTCGGCGCTGGCCAACGCTGGCAAAGTCAACAGCAACGGCGCGAGCGCTGGCCTTGGTTCTTGATCTTCATCCCCCTTCGGCAGCGGCGGGGCTGCGAGGGAAGGGCCCGCAGGGTGAGCGTGTGGGACGCGCTCACGCGCCGCAGGCCATGGATGGCCATCGGCGCGCCCCGCGCAGGCACGCGGACCCGCGCAGCGGGCGCTGCGGTCGGGGTCGGCTTTCTTCGGTTCCTTTCTTTGCCGACCCAAAGAAAGGAACCCGCGCGGCGGCAGCCGCACGGAACAAGGGAACCTTGCCGAGCCGGCGCCAGAGCGAGATCCTTCGCGATGCTCAGGATGACAACGCGCTGCGGCAGCGACACGGAACAGGGCAGGCTTGCGATGTCGCGCGCAAGAACCATCGTTCACGCGTGACGCCGGCGCTAGGTCAGAGCCAGGCCAGAGCCAGTGCGAGAGCGGGAGCCAGAGCGAGATCCTTCGCGATGCTCAAGGATGACAAGAGTTCGCGGCAGCCGCACGGAACAGGGGAATCTTGCGAGAGCACGCGAGAACCATCGTTCTCGCGCAACGCGCGGTCATGCAAGAGCACGCCCGCGCCTGGCGCCACGCGCCACCGTTCAGTCCGTCACGGCCTCGATGCGATCCACCCCGCGCAGCCCGCGCGGCAACAGACCGCCGCGACTGGCGCGCGCGCCGCCGTAGGCGACCAGATCCGACCACTTCAGGCCGAGCTTGCGCTGGCCGGCATACAGCGTGACGGCGCCGCCTTCGGCCACCACCGCGATGCCGACCACGGTTTCGCCCTCGCTGCCGCGCTTGGCCTTGGGAATCTCGATGAGCTTGAGGCCCTTGCCGCGTTCAAGCTCGGGCAGTTCGGCCACCGAAAACATCAGCAGATGGCCGGCGCTGGTGACCACGACGATGCGGTCGCGCGCGCTGTCCTGCACGTGCGCTGGCTCCAGCACGCGTGCGCCGTCGTCGAGGTTGATCACCTGCTTGCCGGCCTTGTTGCGCCCGCTGAGTGCTTCGAGCGTGGCGACGAAACCGTAGCCGGCGCTGCTGGCCAGCACCAGCTTCTGTTGCGTCTCATCCAGTGTCAGCGCCTGCACCTGCGCGCCGGCGGGCAGGGTGAAGCGTCCGGTCAGCGGCTCGCCGTTGCCGCGTGCCGAGGGCAGGGTGTGCGCGGGCGTGCTGTAGCTGCGTCCGCTGCTGTCGATGAAGATCGCCTGCTGCGTACTGCGTCCGCGCGCGGCGGCGAGAAAACCATCGCCCTCGCGGTAGCCCAGTGCGGCGGCATCCACGTCGTGCCCCTTGGCGGCGCGCACCCAGCCTTTTTCGCTGAGCACCACGGTCACCGGCTCGGCGGTGATCAGCGCGCTCTGCTCCAGCGCCTGCGCGGCCTGGCGCTCGATCAGCGGACTGCGGCGTGCGTCGCCGTATTTTTCGGCGTCACTGCGCAACTCGTCGCGGATCAGTCCGCGCAGCTTGGCCGGCGACTTCAGCAGCACGTTGATGCGCGCGCGTTCCTGCTCGAGCTGGTCGCGCTCGGCGTTGAGTTTCATTTCCTCCAGCCGCGCCAGTTGCCGCAGGCGCGTTTCCAGGATGTAGTCGGCCTGCACCTCGCTGAGCGCGAAGCGCTGCATCAGCACCGGCTTGGGTTCGTCCTCGCTGCGCACGATGCGGATCACCTCGTCCACATTCAGGAACACCACGCGCAGGGCTTCGAGCAGGTGCAGGCGATGCTCGATCTTGTCCAGGCGGTGGCTCAGGCGCCGCGTGACCGTGTCGATGCGGAAGCGCAGCCACTCGCCGAGGATGGCGCGCAGGTTTTTCACCTGCGGCTTGCCATCGAGGCCGATCACGTTGAGGTTGACGCGGAAGCTCTTTTCCAGGTCCGTGGTCGCGAACAGGTGCTGCATCAGCTCGTCGGCGTCGACGCGATTCGAGCGCGGCACCAGGACCAGGCGGATGGGTTTCTCGTGGTCGGATTCGTCGCGCAGGTCTTCCAGCAGCGGCAGCTTCTTGGCGCGCATTTGCGCGGCGATCTGTTCGAGGACCTTGGCCGGCGAAACCTGGTAGGGCAGCGCGGTGATGACGATGTTGGCGTCCTCGCGCGTGTACACCGCACGCGCGCGCACCGAGCCATTGCCGCTGGCGTACAGGGCGCGCAGTTCGTGGCGCGGCGTGATGATCTCGGCGGCGGTGGGGAAATCCGGTCCGCGCACGTGCTCGCACAGGTCGTCGAGCGTGGCGTCCGGATCCTCCAGCAGGCGGATGCAGGCGCTGACCACCTCGCGCAGGTTGTGCGGTGGAATATCGGTGGCCATGCCCACGGCGATGCCGGTGGCGCCATTGAGCAGGATGTTCGGCACCCGCGCCGGCAGCCACGAAGGCTCCTGCAGCGTGCCGTCGAAATTGGGCGTCCATTCCACCGTGCCCTGGCCGAGCTCGCCGAGCAGCAGTTCGGCGAAGGGCGTCAGCCGCGATTCGGTGTAGCGCATGGCGGCGAAGCTTTTCGGGTCGTCCGGCGAGCCGAAGTTGCCCTGGCCGTTGATCAGCGGGTAGCGGTACGAGAACGGCTGCGCCATCAGCACCATGGCCTCGTAGCAGGCGCTGTCGCCGTGCGGGTGGAACTTGCCGATCACGTCGCCGACGGTGCGCGCGGATTTCTTCGGCTTGGCGGTGGCATCCAGGCCCAGCTCGCTCATCGCGTAGATGATGCGCCGCTGCACCGGCTTGAGGCCGTCGCCGAGAAAGGGCAGGGCGCGATCCAGCACCACGTACATCGAATAGTCGAGGTAGGAGCGCTCGGCAAAGTCCTTGAGCGGGATCTGTTCGAAATTGGGCTGCGTGTTCATGCCGGCAACTGCGAGGCCCGACGCGGGCGAGGCCGGCATTATAGGGAGCGGGCATGCCACGCCATGCCGTCGCCTGCGCGGAGCGTGCACCGGCGCGGGTTAAACTGGCGCGACGATGAGCGACCTTTTCGAACTCGTGGCACCGTACCAGCCGGCCGGCGACCAGCCCGAGGCCATCCGCCGCCTCAGCGCCGGATTCGAGGCCGGGCTCGCGCACCAGACCCTGCTCGGCGTGACCGGCTCGGGCAAGACCTACACCATCGCCAGCGTGGTGGCGCTGGTGCAGAAACCCACCCTGGTGATCGCGCACAACAAAACCCTCGCCGCGCAGTTGTACGGCGAGTTCAAGGCATTTTTCCCGCACAACGCGGTCGAGTATTTCGTTAGCTACTACGACTACTACCAGCCCGAGGCCTACGTGCCGTCCTCGGACACGTACATCGAGAAGGACGCCAGCCGCAACGAGCACATCGAGCAGATGCGCCTGTCCGCGACCAAGGCGTTGCTGGAACGCAAGGATACGCTGATCGTGGCCACGGTGTCGTCGATCTATGGCCTGGGCGATCCGAATGAATACTTCCGCATGGTGCTGCATCTGGTGCGCGGCGACCGCATCGACCAGCGCGAGCTGATCCGGCGTCTCACCGAGATGCAGTACACGCGCAACGAGATGGACCTGCGCCGCGGCAGCTACCGCGTGCGCGGCGAGGTGGTGGACGTGTTTCCGGCCGAGAACGACGCGCACGCGCTGCGCATCGAGCTGTTCGACGGCGAGATCGAAAACCTCGCCGAGTTCGATCCACTCACCGGCGAAACGCTGCGCCGGCTGCCGCGCTGCACGGTGTTCCCCGGCTCGCACTACGTCAGCACGCGGCGCACCGTGCTGCAGGCCATCGACACCATCAAGGAAGAATTGCGCGAACGCCTCGAACAGCTTTACGCCGCGGGGCGGCTGGTCGAGGCGCAGCGCCTGCAGCAGCGCACCCAATACGACCTGGAGATGCTGGCCGAGGTCGGCTACTGCAACGGTGTCGAGAACTATTCGCGCCATCTCACCGGGCACATGCCCGGCGAGCCGCCACCCTGCCTGTACGACTATCTGCCCGCCGACGCGCTGCTGGTGGTGGACGAATCGCACGTCACCATCCCGCAGCTCGGGGCGATGTACAAGGGCGACCGCTCGCGCAAGGAAACCCTGGTCGAATTCGGTTTCCGCCTGCCTTCGGCGCTGGACAACCGGCCGCTGAAGTTCGAGGAATGGGAGCGCCGCGCGCCGCGCACCATCTTCGTCTCCGCCACGCCCGCGCGCTACGAGCTGGAGCATTCGCGCGGCGAGGTCGTCGAGCTGGTGGTGCGTCCCACCGGGCTGGTCGATCCACTGATCGAGGTGCGCCCGGCGCGTACCCAGATCGACGACCTGCTCGGCGAGATTCGCGCGCGCGTGGCGCTGGGCGACCGCGTGCTGGTGACCACGCTGACCAAGCGCATGGCCGAGAACCTCACCGAGTTCCTCGATGAGCACGGCGTGCGCGTGCGCTATCTGCATGCCGACGTGGAAACCGTGGAGCGCGTCGAGATCATCCGCGACCTGCGCCTGGGTGCGTTCGACGTGCTGGTCGGCATCAACCTGCTGCGCGAGGGCCTGGACATGCCCGAGGTGTCGTTGGTGGCGGTGCTGGATGCCGACAAGGAAGGTTTCCTGCGTTCGACCATCTCGCTGATCCAGACCATCGGTCGCGCCGCGCGCAACCTGCGCGGCACCGCGATTCTCTACGGCGATCGCATCACGCCCTCGATGCAGGCGGCGATCGACGAAACCGCGCGGCGGCGCGGCAAGCAGGCCGAGTACAACGCCGCGCACGGCATCACCCCGCGCAGCGTGAGCAGCGCGGTGCGCGACATCATGGAAGGCGCGCGCGACGCGGCGCCGATGCCGGGCCGGCGTGGACGCACGCGTGGCGCCGAGGCACAGGCCGCGCAGCAGTTGCACGCGGTGCGCGAGGCGCTGCCGCCGGCACAGCGTGACAGCGAGATCAAGCGTCTCGAAGCCGCCATGCTGCTGCACGCCGAGAATCTGGAGTTCGAGGAAGCCGCGCAGCTGCGCGATGCGATCGCGCGCCTGCGCCAGTCGCACCCTGCGATGTAGAGCATCAGTCTTGCGTCGTGGCGGGATGCAGGCGCTGCAATGGCAGATCGTGCAGTGCCCAATCCCATGGAAATCGCGGTCCCGGATCGCGCTTGCGCCACACGCTGAGCTGCGCGTTGTCGCTGGCCGGCACGCGCTCGCGGTCGAGGTCCTCGTGGCCGGCGATGGCGCGCAGATTCGGCAGGTGCGCATGCAGGTCGAGCAGCAGCGTGCGCAGCGCGTCGATCTGCGCTTCGGAGTACGCCTCGGCCATGTCCTGGTGGCGGCTGTCCAGCCAGTGCGGCCAGCGCCCGCGGTTGATCAGCTCGATGCCGATTGAATGCTCGTTGTGGCCGCGTACGTGGTGCGCCACGCGCGCGTCGGGCACGAAGCCATAGCTGCGCCCGTCGCGGTCGATGTAATAGTGGCCGCTGTTGCCGGCGCCGCTGGCATACAGCACGCGCTCGCCATACTCGCGCGCGCTGGCCAGATCGGGCAGCTCGGTGCAATGCAGCACGATCAGGTCGATGGCCGTGAGCGCGCGCGGCGCCAGCGCTTCGACATAGGGCAGGGGCCAATGGATCACGTCGCTCATCGTCCCTAGTGTCGCATGCGATGGGGCTCGCGCAGCGCCTGATACCATCGCGTTTTGCCGATGCCGATGGGCCGTGTCGCGATGCGTAGCCGCTGTAGTGATGTTGGAGCCTGGACTTGAGCGCGGCGCAAGGCTGCGTGGTGCTTTCGCACGGCATGGACAGCGGCCCGCAGGCGACCAAGGTCAGCGCGCTGGCCGTGGCGGCCGCGGCCTGTGGTTGGCGCAGCGTGCGCATGGACTATCGCGATCTGGATGCACACGGGCTGGCTGCGGCGGCGGCGCCGCGCATCGCGCGGCTGCGTGGCGCCGTGCCGCGCGACGCGCGTTGCGTGCTGGTGGGCTCGAGCTTTGGCGCTTTTGTGTCGGGCCTGGTGGCGTGCGATCGGGCGGTGGCGGGTGTCTTCCTGCTGGCTACGCCACCGCTGATTCCTGGCTACGCGCGGGCTTTCGCCTTGCCCGAAGGCACGCCGGCCTGCCTGGTGCATGGCTGGCGCGATGAGGTGTGCCCGGTCGAGGCGATGTTCAACGTGGCGCGCGCTTATCGCGCCGAGATGCTGCTGCTGGACGATGATCACCGCCTGGGCGCGCATGTCGATGTCATCGCCGCGCAGTTCGCGCGATTTCTGGCGCGCATCGCCGCATGAGCACGCTGTTCATCACCTGCGCCAAGGGGCTGGAAGAACTGCTGCGCGATGAGCTGACCCGGCTGGGGCTGGCACAGGCGCGCGCCACGGTGGCTGGCGTGCATCTGGCGGGCGGGCTGGAGGCGGCGTATCGCGTTTGCCTGTATTCGCGTCTGGCCAGCCGCGTGCTGTTGCCGCTGGCGCAGTTCGCTGCCGAAGATGCGCACGCCCTGCACGCCGGCGTGCAGGGCATCGACTGGTCCGCGCTGCTGGCGCCCGAAGGCAGCCTGACGGTCGACGCCAACCTCAGTCAGAGCACGCTGACACACAGCCAGTTCGCCGCGCAGACGGTCAAGGATGCCATCGTCGATCAATTTCGCGCCGCGTATGGCGTGCGTCCCAGCGTGGACCGCGAGCAGCCCGACGTGCGCGTGAATCTGCACCTGCGTCGCGATCAGGCGGCGCTGTCGCTGGACTTGTCCGGCGCACCGCTGCATCAGCGCGGCTGGCGGCTGCAGCAAGGCGCCGCGCCGCTCAAGGAAAACGTTGCCGCGGCCATGCTGCTGCGCGCGCGCTGGCCCGAAACCTATGCCGCCGGCGGCGTGCTGTTCGATCCGATGTGCGGCTCCGGCACGCTGCTGATCGAGGGTGCGTTGATGGCTGCTGGTGTTGCGCCAGGGCTCACACGCGCGCGCTTCGGCTTCGAGTGTTGGCGTGGCCACGATGCCGCGCTGTGGCAGCACTTGCGCGCGGATGCCGAACAGGCCGCGCGGGTTGGACTGACCGCGCTGCGCCCGGTGTTTCACGGCCGCGATCGCGACCCGGACGCGCTGACCGCCACGCGCGGCAATGCGCAGCGCGCTGGTGTGGCGGGTTTCATCCAGCTCGAGCGTGGCGACGTGGCGCACATGCTGCCGCCGGTCGTGGGCGCCAGCGGCCTGCTGGTCGGCAACCCGCCCTACGGCGAGCGCCTGGGCGAGATGCCCGAGGTACTGGCGCTGTACCGCATGCTGGGCGAGCGCCTGCGCGCCGGCTTCGGCGGCTGGCGCGCGGCGCTGCTGTTCGGCGAGCAGGGTGATGGCCACATGCTGGGCCTCAAGCCGGAGCGCAGTCAGCGCCTGTATAACGGCGCGCTGGCCTGCAACCTGCTGCAGTTCAGCGTGCACGCCGAGCGCGTACAGCGCACGCCAGCGCCGTTGCCGGAGCAGGTATCGATGCTGGTCAACCGCCTGCACAAGCGCGAGCAGCATCTGCGCAAACGCCTGCAGCGCGAAGGCATTGACTGCTACCGCCTGTACGATGCCGATCTGCCCGAATACGCCGCGGCGATCGACGTGTACCCCGCGCGCGCGATCGAGGGCGACGCCGCTGCCGCCGATGCGGATGCACCGCTGCAGCGCTGGCTGCACGTGCAGGAATATCAGGCGCCCGCCGAAATCGAGCCTGGCCTGGCCGCGCGCCGCCTGCAGGATTTGCTGCACGCCGCCGCGCATGAGCTGATGGTGCCGCGCGCGCGCATCGCCATGAAAACCCGCGCGCGCGGTCATGGCGGCGCGCGCTACGGTCACCTGGATGCGCGCGCGCACTGGCTGGAGGTACAGGAGGGCGGGCTGTTTTTCCGGGTCAACCTGTTCGATTACCTGGATACGGGCCTGTTCCTCGACCACCGCAACGTGCGCGGGCGGTTGCGGGCATTGGCCGCCGGCCAGCAGGTGTTGAATCTGTTTGCCTACACCGGCACCGGCAGCGTGTATGCGGCTGCAGGCGGCGCACTGGGTACGACCAGCGTGGACTTGTCGGCCACCTATCTCGAATGGGCGACATGGAATCTGCTGCGCAACGGTTTTCGCGGCAGCGCGCACCGACTGGTGCAAGCCGACGCGCGCGCGTTCATGGCGGCCGATACGCGGCGTTATGGCGTGATTTATGTCGACACCCCGACGTTTTCCAACTCCAAGCGCGCCGATGATTTCGACGTGCAGCGCGATCATGTGGACTTGCTGCGCGCCTGCGCGGCGCATCTGACGCCGGATGGGGTGATCGTGTTTTCCAACAATTTCAGGCGCTTCAAGCTGGATGCCGAAGCACTGGCGACGAGCGGGCTTGGCGTCGAGGACTGGAGCGCGCCGAGCGTGCCGTTTGATTTTGAGCGGCGCAGCAACATCCACGGCTGCTGGCTGCTGCGTGTGCGTTGACACGCAGTGTGCACTGCATCGAAACCGGTTCAGTGATGGCTCAGAGCCGGGGCATGACGATGCGCACACACGGGAGAACGCCATGAACGCATCCTCAAACATCACACGTCGTCCAGGTCTGGTGCTGATCGCGATGTTGCTGCTGCTGGCCGCGCCGCTGGCCATGGCCGGCAATATCGGTTTCAGCCTCGGCCTGTTCGGTCCGGGTTATGGCATCGGCTATTCGGGCTGCACGCATTGCCGCGGCAATGGTTTCGTCAGCGCCTACGTCAACTCGGGTTGGGGCTGGGGTGGGCGCGGCTATGGTGGCGGCTATTACGAGGGTGGTTACGGTGGCTACTACCCTGCGCCGGTTTATTACCAGCCCGCGCCGGTCTACTACCAGCGTGTCTACCGGGAGCCGGTGGTCGAGCGCGTCTACACCACGCGTTATTACTCGTCGGATGATGGTTGGCGCGGCCGGGCATGGCGCGAGGGTGACCGCGGCTACTGGCGCGACGAGGGTGGGCGCGGCTATCGCGGCGAGCAACGTGGTGGCCGCGATCACGGCTACTGGCGCGATCAGGGCCGGCGCGATGAAGGGCGCGGGGGCGGTGATCACCGCGGCGGTGATCACGGCTACTGGCGCGATCGCAACGGCGACGGCGGACGTCATTGATTCGAGGGCTGCGCGGTACGCCGCGCTGGGTCAGCGCACGCCGCAGCGCGCCACCGGCGCAAAACTGCGACGATGCTCGCGGCAAGGTCCGAGTTGACGCAAGGCGGCCAGGTGCGCGGGCACCGGGTAGCCCTTGTGCACGGCGAACCCGTAACCGGGAAATTCCGCGTCCAGCTGGCGCATGTAGTGGTCGCGGCTGACCTTGGCCAGGATCGAGGCGGCGCTGATCGCCGGTTCCAGCGCATCCCCGCGCACGATCGCGTGCGCCGGGCAGGGCAGATCGCGTGGCAGCCGGTTGCCGTCGATCAGGGCCAGATCGGCTGCAGGCAGCAGCCCGCGCAGCGCGCGCGCCATGCCGGTCAGCGTGGCCTGCAGGATGTTGAGACGGTCGATCTCCGCGGCCTCGACACGCTCGATGCGATACGCCAACGCGCGCTCGCGGATGAGCTCGAACAGTGCCTCGCGTCGCTTCGCGCTCAGCGTCTTGGAGTCGGCCAGGCCGGCAATCGGTCGCGCCGGATCGAGGATCACCGCGGCGACCAGCACCGGCCCTGCCAGTGGCCCGCGACCGGCCTCGTCGACGCCAGCGATATGCCGCGCGGCGGCGCTGCTGCCGGTGAAAAGATCGGCGTTGTCGCCGCAGGCATGCCGGGCTGTCATGGGGATGGGGCGAGCAGATCCAGCGCCGCGCGTGCGGCGGCTGCCGCGGCCGTGGGTGCGTCCGCCGCGTGCAGCATGGCGTGCAGCGCCGGAAACGCAGCGCGTTGCGCGGCGGCCGCGGCGGGATCATCCAGCAGTGGCGCCAGGGCCATGGCCAGGCGTGGACCGGTGCATGCATCCTGCATCAGTTCGGGCACGACGTCGCGACCGGCGAGGATGTTGGGCAAGCTGTAGCGCGTGGCACGCACCAGGCCCAGACGTTTGACGATGAAATGGGTGAGCGGCGCGATGCGATAGCCGACCACCATCGGGCACTGCGCCAGTGCCGCTTCCAGTGCGGCGGTGCCGGAAGCCAGCAACGCGGCATCGGCGGCGCGCAGCAACAGGTCGGCCTGGGCGTCGAGCACACGCACGGCGCCGCTGGGCAGTGCATGCTTGGTCAGCGCGATTTCGATTTGCCTGCGCAGCGTGGGACTGGCGGCGGGTATCCCGATGTGCAGCGCCGGACGCTGCCCGCGCAACCGCGTCGCGGCATCCAGGAATGCCGGCAACAGACGCTGCGCTTCACCGTGACGGCTGCCTGGCAGCACGGCCAGCAACTGCGTATCGGCGCCGATGCCGAGTGCTGCACGCGCCGCCGCGCGATCATTGTGCGCGGCGAAATGGTCCGCCAGGGGATGCCCGACAAAGCGCGCATCGACCCCGTAACGCGCATAGATCGCAGGCTCCATCGGGAACAGGCACAGCACGCGGTCCGCGCTGGTCCCCAGCCTGGCCGCGCGCCCCTCGCGCCAGGCCCATACCGATGGGCTCACATAGTGCGCCGTGCGCAATCCGGCCTGCTTGAGCGCGCGCTCCACGCCGAGATTGAAGTCGGGCGCGTCGATGCCGATGGTCAGCGCCGGGCGTTCGCGCAGCAGGCGCCGTGTCAGCTCGCGGCGCAGGCGCAGCAGGCGCGGCAAGTGCCGCAACACCTCGCTGAGGCCCATCACCGACAGCGCGCTGATGTCGTACCAGCAGGTCATGCCCCGCGCGCGCATGCGCGGCCCGCCGATGCCGACGAAGCGTGCCTGCGGGATGCGTGCGCGCAGCGCGGCCAGCAACTCGGCGCCGAGCAGGTCGCCCGAGGCTTCGCCGGCAAGCAGGGCGATCAAGGGCGCGGACGCTCGGGGTGGCGCGACGCTGTTCACGCGCGCGAGGGTATTCAGCGCACCAGCGCGCGCTGGCTGGTTTCGACGAAGTGCAGCATCTGCGCGACATCAGCGCTGTCGGAGGCGAGCTCGCCGAGTCGCGTGCGCGCCTCGGCCAGACTCAGGCCGGCCATGTACAGCGCACGGTAGGCACGCTTGATCGCGGCGATGCGCGCGGCGCTGTAACCCCGCCGCTTGAGGCCTTCGATATTGACGCCGCGCGGTTCGGCGAACTGTCCGGCGACATAGCAAAAGGGCGGCACGTCGCGATTGATGGCGGCATACATCGCCGCGAAGGCGTGCGGGCCGACGCGGCAGAACTGATGCACGCCCGCGAAACCGCCCATGACCACGTGATCGCCGATCTCGACGTGGCCGGCGAGGGTGACGTTGTTGGCCAGCACGGTGTGATCGCCCACGCTGCAATCGTGCGCGATGTGCACGTAGGCCATGATCCAGTTGTCGTCGCCGACGCGGGTGGTGCCACCGCCCTGGGCGGTGCCACGGTTGATGGTGACGAATTCGCGGATGGTGTTGCCGACTCCGATCACCAGTTCGGTGCGTTCGCCGGCGTGCTTCTTGTCCTGCGGATCGCCGCCCAGCGAGGCGAACTGCCAGATGCGATTGTCACGTCCGATGCGCGTGGGCCCGTCGATGACCACATGCGGTCCGATACGCGTGCCTGGCCCGATCTCGACCTCGGCACCGATGATGCTGTACGCGCCGACCTCGACATCCGCCGCCAGGCGCGCGCCCGCATCGACCAGTGCGGTCGGATGAATATTCACGCACTGCGCCCGGCGCACATGATCTCGCAACTGGCGACTTCGACATCGCCGACCAGCGCGCGCGCGTCGAACAGGCCCATGCCGCGCAGCATGCGTTTCATCCGCACATGCAGATCAAGGCGATCGCCGGCCTCAACGATGCGGTTGAAGCGCGCCCCATCGACCTTGACCAGGTAATACAGCGTGTTCTCGTCACGCACCGTATCCACGGGCTGCGAGAGTCCCACCAGCAAGCCCGATGCCTGCGCGAGTGCCTCGATGATCAGCACGCCGGGCATCACCGGATGACCCGGGAAATGGCCCTGGAAAAACGGCTCGTTGACGCTGACGTTCTTGTAGGCGTGGATGCTGGCGTTGGGCTGCAGCGCGATCACGCGATCGACCAGCAGGAACGGATAGCGATGCGGCAGCAGTTTCTGGATGGTGGTGATATCCACCGGCAATGTGTAGCTTGTCCCGGTCATTTCGTGTGTCCTTTTTCCAGCGCGGCGATGCGTCGCGCAAGGTTGTCCAGTTGCTTCAGGCGCACGGCATTGCGGCGCCAGTCGCGGTTGGCCTGCAGTGGCGTGCCCGAGGAATACTCGCCGGGTTCACGGATCGAGTGTGTTACCAGAGTCATGGCGGTAATGGTAACGCGGTCGCACACCTCGAGATGGCCGAGTACCCCGGCGCCGCCGCCAATCAGGCAATGCCGTCCGATGCGCGCGCTGCCGGCCACGGCCGCGCAGCCGGCCAGCGCGGTGTGCGCGCCAATGTGCACGTTGTGCGCGATCTGGATCTGGTTGTCGAGGCGTACGTCGTCCTCGAGCACGGTGTCATCCAGCGCGCCGCGATCGATGGTGGTGTTGGCGCCGATCTCGCAATCATCGCCGACGCGCACGCCACCGAGTTGCGGCACCTTCTCCCAGTGCTCGCCGGCCCAGGCCAGGCCGAAACCATCGCCGCCCAGCACGGCGCCGGGCTGGATCAGCACGCGTTGGCCGATGCGCACGCGCAACGCCAGGGTCACGCGCGCGACCAGGCGTGTCTGCGCTCCGACCGCGCAGTCCGGGCCGATGATGCATTGCGGGCCGAGCACGGCGCCGGCCGCGATGCGCGCGCTGGCAGCGACGTAGCACTGTGCTCCGACACTGGCCGCGGGATCGATGCTGGCACCCGGTTCGATCACCGCGCTGGCATGGATGCCGGGCAGGGCCGCTGGCGCGTGTTCGAACAACGCGGCGATGCGCGCGAAGGCGAGGTAGGGGTCGGCGGCGATCAAGGCTGGCACCGGACACCCGGTCGCGGCGTCGGCGCCCAGCACCACCGCGGCGGCGCGCGTGCCGCGCAATTGCGCCATGTAGCGTGGATTGGCCATGAACGCGAGTTGTTGCGACGATGCACCGGCCAGCGTGCCGACGCCCAGCACGCGCCGCGCGGGATCACCGCGCAGCGTCAGCCCGAAACGCTCGGCCAGTTCCTCGAGACGATAACCGGCCATCGCATCCCCTGGCATGCGCGGCGCGCGTCAGAACGCCGAGCCGAAGGTGAACTGCAGGTGCGAGATGTACGGCGCATCCGCCGGGCTGTAGTGCAGCGGAAAGGCGTAGCTGATATCGATCGGGCCGATCGGCGCACGCCATTGCAAGCCGATGCCGACCGACGAGGCCAGACCACCCCAGTGGAACTGGCTGTAGGTGCTGAACACGTTGCCGGTGTCGTAGAACACGGCCACGCGCGCGGTATTGCTGTCCTTGAGGAAGGGCAAGGGCAGGAACAGGTTGACCGCGCCGCGCACCTTGAACGCGCCGCCGATCGGCTGCCCGGTGGTGTATCCGGGCACGATTTCCTTCGGGCCCAGGGTGTTGTCCTGGTAGCCGCGCACGTCGGTCACGCCGCCGGCGTAGTAGTTTTGCCAGAACGGAAACGCCAGGTTGGAATCCTTGCCGTAGGTGCCGCCGTAGCCGACGCTGCCATTGAGACCGAGCACGAAGTCCGCGGGCAGCGGGAAGTAGTTGCTCGATTGCGCGGACAGCTTGTAGTACTCCACCGTCGAGCCGGGCATCGCGATCTCGGCCGAGATGTACTGCAGGCCGCCGCGGCTGGGGGTGAAGTACTGGTTGCGCGTGTCATGCGCGTAGGAAATCGAACTGGTCCAGGCGTGGATGGTCTTGTGGCCGATCTGGTTCTGGTAGTCGATCAGCGATTGCGGGGTGAGCCCCTGGTAGGTGTTGATGACGTTGCTGCTTAGCCCGAGGCCCAGGTTGATCGTGTCGGTTTCGCTGATCGGGATGCCGATGTAGGTGCTGAAAGCCTTGGTGTTGTACAGGTACGAGGCGATGTTGGCCTGGCCCTGGTTCAGCACGGTGTAGCTGAGGTTGTAGCCGAGGCTGATGCCGCTCTGGGTGAAATACGGGTCGAGATAGCTGAAGACGTACGACTTCAGATAGCTGCTTTGCTGGACCTGCGCCGAAATCTGCTTACCGGTGCCCATGAAATTGCGCTGGGACACCGATACGCTGCCGATCACGCCGGTGACCTGAGCGTAGCCGAGGCCGAACTGCAGCGCGCCCGAGGGCTCTTCCTTGACCTTGACCTTGAGGTCAACCTGATCGGTGCTGCCGGGCACGCGCTCGTTGGTGATGCTGACCTTGGAGAAGAAACCCAGACGCTGCAGGCGGATCTTGGAGCGGTCGATGGCCGCCTGTGAGTACCAGCCGCCCTCGAACTGGCGCATCTCGCGGCGCAACACCAGATCCTCGGTGCTGGTATTGCCGACGAAGATGATGCGGCGCACATAGACGCGCTGCCCCGGCTCGATGAAAAAGGTCAGCGCGACGGTATGGTTTTCCTTGTCCAGCTTGGGCACCGGGGTGACCTTGGCGAACGCGTAACCGACGTTGGCCAGCAGCGCGGTGATCGCCTTGCTGGTGTACTCGGCCTTGGCGCGCGAGAACGTCTCGCCGGGCTTGAGCAGGACCAGCTTCATCAGCGCGTCCTCGGGCAGCACCAGTTTGCCCAGCAGCTTGACGGATGAAACCTTGTACAGATGGCCTTCGATCATGTTGGCCGTGATGTACATGTTCTCCTTGTTCGGGCTGATGGTGACCTGCGCCGAGTTGATCTGGAAGTTGGCGTAACCGCGGTCGAGGAAATAGTTCTGCAGGCGATCGAGATCGCCGGAAAGCTTCTCGCGCGAGTACTGGTCGTTGTTGGTGTACCACGAGTTCCATTGCGGCGTGCCCGACTCCCAGTCGGAGCGGATCTGGCTGGAGGTGAACGCGTGGTTGCCGACCAGGTTGATCTGCTGGATGCGCGCGGCCTTGCCTTCGCGGATGTCGATGTCGATGGCCACGCGGTTGCGGTCCAGACGCGTGACGTGCGGCGTGATGCTGACGTTGTACTTGCCGCGGTTGTAGTACTGGTGTGTCAATTCCTGCTGCACGCGGTCGAGTGCGAGGCGGTCGAACGTATCGCCCTCGGACAGGCCGATCTGCTTGAGGCCGCTCATCAGTTCGTCGGTCTTGATGTCCTTGTTGCCGCGGATGTCGATCCGGGCGATGGTCGGGCGCTCGACCACCTGCACCACCAGCACGTCGCCTTGCCGATCCAGCGCGATGTCGCTGAAAAAGCCGGTGGCGAACAGCGCCTTGATGGTTTCCTTGGCGCGCTGCGGGGTGAGTGTCTCGCCTTTGTCCACGGGCAGGTAACTGAATACGGTACCAGGCGCGATGCGCTGCAATCCGTCGACGCGGATGCCCGAGATCACGAACGGCTCGAAGGCACGGGCCTTGGCCGCAAAGCAGGCAAGCAGGATCAGGGCAGCAATACGCTTCATAAAGGTTCCGGTGGGTGAATCGGGCGCGACGGGGGCGGTGCCGGGATGAACCGGCGGGCTCAGGAAATCAGACGCAGCAAGTCGTTATAGAAAGCCAGCCCCATGAGCGCGACCAGCAGCGCAATGCCCAGGTACTGGCCTGCCACCATGATCCGCACACTGACCGGACTGCCCTTGACCAACTCGATAAGGTAATACACGAGGTGGCCGCCGTCCAAGATCGGGATGGGCAACAGGTTCATCACCGCCAGGCTCAGCGAGACGATGCCGAGGAAGTACAGGAACCAGGCTGGACCCAGATCCGCCGAGGTGTTCGCGTACTGGGCGATCGAAATCGGTCCGGAAATGTTCTTCAGCGACGCCTGCCCGGTGAACATGCGTCCGAGCATGGTCACGGTCTGCGCGGTCAGGCGCCAGGTCTCGGCCACGGCCTGCGGGATCGCGGCCAGTGGATTGGCGCGCTGCACGGTGTTGTAGCGCGCCGCGTAGGGCGCCGGGCTGACGCCCAGCAGGTATTCCGGCTTGCCATCAGCCAGCGTGGACAGGCGCGGATGCGTGGCGAAATCGAGGGTCTTGCCGGCGCGCTCGACGCGCACGTCCAGCGCACGGTCGGGGCCGGCATAGCGGTGGACCAGCGTGACCACGTCGTTCCAGGCGTGCACCGGCCGGCCGGCGATCGCCACGATGCGATCGCCCGGTTGCAAGCCGGCCGCCGCGGCCGCGCTGTCCGGCAGGATCCTGCCCAGCACGGGCGGGATCAGCATCTGTTGCGGAACCAGGCCGATGTGCTGCATCGCCTGATCGGTATCCAGCGTGGCGGGGATGTCCTGCAGCGGCAGGGTCAGCGCGCGCTGCGTGCCCGCCGGGGTGCGCACCTCGATGCGCACCGGCGCGCGTGCGCCCACCACATCGGCCAGCGCAAGCGCGGCGCCGCTCCACGACCGCACTTCGGTGTCATCGATGCGCAGCAGGCGGTCCCCCGCCTGCACGCCGGCCTGCGCGGCCAGGCCCTGCGCGGCGCCGACGATGGGCAGGTAATCCGGCTTGCCCACCACCAGCATGGCCCAGAACGCGGCCACCGCGAAGATGAAATTGAAGAAGGGTCCGGCGGCGACGATGGCCATGCGCGCCAGCACCGGCTGCGCGGTGAACTCATGCGCGCGCTGGTCTGCCGGCACCTCGTCCTCGCGCGCGTCGAGCATCTTGACGTAGCCGCCCAGCGGGACCGCGGCGATCACGTACTCGGTGCCGTCGCGGCCGACGTGTGTCCACAGGGGTTTGCCGAAGCCGATGGAAAAGCGCAGCACTTTCACGCCCACGCGGCGCGCCACCCAGTAGTGGCCGAATTCGTGGAAGGTGATCAACAGACCGAGAGTTACGGCCAGCCACCAGATGGAACCGAGGATTTCGTTCATGCGTGATGATTCAACAGCACATTCGCGCCAGCATAGCGCGCGCCTTGGCACGCGCGGTTAAGTCACGGTGAACCAGGCTTGCCACGTCGCGCACCGATTCGGCCGGCAGGGCGTTCAGCACGGCTTCGATCAGATCCGCGATGGCGAGGAAGGGCAGGCTGCCGGCGAGGAACGCATCCACCGCGATCTCGTTGGCGGCATTGAGGATGGCCGGGGCGTCGCCACCCGCGGCCAGTGCCTGATAAGCCAGATCGAGGCAGCGGAAAGTCGCCGTGTCGGGATGCTCGAACTCGAGTTTCCCGCGCGCCGCCAGATCCAGGAACGGCACCCCGGAGCTGGTGCGTTCGGGCCACGCCAGCGCTTGCGCCAGCGCGGTACGCATGTCCGGGTGGCCAAGCTCGGCCAGCACCGCACCATCGACGTATTCGACCAGTGCATGCACCAGGCTTTGCGGATGCACCAGCACATCGACCTGCGCGCGCTCGGCGCCGAACAGCACGCAGGCCTCGATCACTTCCAGGCCCTTGTTCATCAGCGTCGCCGAATCGACGGAGATCTTGCGGCCCATCACCCAGTTGGGGTGCGCGCAGGCCTGCGCGGGCGTGACATGGCCCAACTCGCCGCGCGTGCGTCCGCGGAACGGACCTCCGGAAGCGGTGAGGATCAGGCGCCGCACGCCGGCCGTGGCCAGGTCGCCGGGGCGTCCGCCGGGCAGGCACTGGAACAGCGCGTTGTGCTCCGAATCCACCGGCAGCAGCGCGCCGCCGCCTTCGCGCAGGGCTGCGTGCAGCAACGCGCCGGCGCACACGGCGGATTCCTTGTTGGCCAGCAGCAGGCGCTTGCCGCTGCGCGCCGCGGCCAGGGTCGAGTTCAATCCGGCGGCGCCGACCACGGCGGCCAGCACGGTGTCGCACAGCGCACCGGCGACGGCCTGTTCCAGCGCGACCGGACCGGCGGCCACCATGCAATCCACGCCCAGTGCGGCCAGCTTGTGCGCGAGCGCGCCTTCCAGCGCCGGGTCGCTGATGATCGCCAGGTCCGGGCGAAAGCGCGCGCACAGTTCCGCCAGGGCATCGACGTTGCGATGCGCGCTGAGCACGCTGGCGCGGTAGCGCCTTGGATGTTGCGCGATGACATCCAGCGCGCTGCCGCCGATCGAGCCGGTGGCGCCAAGCACGGCGATGCGTTGCGGTGTCATCTCAAAGTCCGAGCCACAGCTTGAGCAACACGAATACCGGCGCTGCGGCGAGCACGCCGTCGATGCGATCGAGCAGGCCGCCGTGACCGGGAAACATGCGCCCCGAATCCTTGACCGCGGCCTGGCGCTTCAGCAGGCTTTCGCTGAGATCGCCGATGATCGAAAACGCCGTGCTGACCGCGACCACGCCGAGCAGCAGCAGCAGATCCGCGCCGCGTAAACCCAGCGCATAGCCGAACACCGCGGCCACGACCAGCGCCAGCAGCGCGCCGCCGGCGACGCCTTCGCGGGTCTTGCCGGGGCTGATCAGTGGCGCCAGCTTGTGGCGCCCGTAGCGCGTGCCGGCGAAGTACGCACCGGTGTCCGCGGCCCACACCAGCATCAGTGCCAGCAACGTCCACACGTGCGCGCGCATGCCGCCGTCGTGCAGCACGACCAGCGCCAGCCATGCCGGCAGCAACGCCGGCAGCGCGAATGCCAACTTGGTCCAGGCGTGTGCCCCGCTCGGCGCGGCGTAACGCGTCGGGTCGCGCAGCCACAACAGCGCCAGCAGCCATGCGATCACGCCCAGTGCGATCACCACCCGGCCGGTCGGGGTGCCGCGCCAGAACCACAGGCCCAGGCACAGCGCCGCCATCAGCGCCAGCAGCAGGCTGCGCCAGGCGTGATTGCGAAAACCCGCCAGTCGCGACCATTCCCACAGCCCGGCCAGCACCGCGCCGGCGATCGCCAGCGCGAACAGCCAGGTCGGCGCCAGCAGGATCAGCAGGATCGCCGCCGGCGCCAGCAGCACCGCGGTGAGGGTACGCTGGCGCAGTACCTCAGATGCCTGCATGCAGTTGTGCTCCGGTACGACCGTAACGGCGTTCGCGCGTGGCGTAGGCATCCAGCGCGGCATCCAGCGCCGCGGCATCGAAATCGGGCCACAGCGTGTCGGTGAAATACAGCTCGGCGTAGGCCGCCTGCCAGAGCAGAAAATTGCTGATGCGGTGCTCGCCGCCGGTGCGGATCAGCAGGTCCGGCGGCGGCAGATCGGCCAGCATCAGGTGCGCGGCCAGATGCCCTTCATCGACCGCTTTTGCGTCCAGCAGGCCGTGTGCCACCTGTTGCACCAGCGCGCGCGCGGCCTGCGCGATGTCCCAGCGTCCGCCGTAGTTGGCGGCGATGTTCAACGTCAGCGCATCGTTGTCGGCGGTGCGCTGCATGGCCGCGTGCATGCGTTCGCGCAGGGGCGCGGCGAATGCCTCCAGCGCGCCGATGAAGCGCAGGCGCACACCGTTGGCATGCAGTTCGTCCACTTCGCTATCCAGCGCGCGCAGGAACAGTTCCATCAGCGCGCCGACCTCGGTCCTCGGCCGCTGCCAGTTTTCGCTGGAAAACGCGAACAGGGTCAGCGCCGCGATGCCGCGCTCGCGGCTGGCCGTGACCGTGGCGCGCACCGCCTTCTGTCCGGCGCGGTGGCCCATGCTGCGCGGGCGATGCCGGCGCTCGGCCCAGCGTCCGTTGCCATCCATGATGATGGCCACGTGGCGCGGCAGCGTGGCGGTGTAGGTCATGCGCGCGGCTCAGAGCGCCATCAGCTCGTCTTCCTTGGCCTTGACCACGCTGTCGATTTCCTTGACGAAGCGATCGGTGATCTTTTGCACGTCGTCATCGCCGCGGTGTTCCTCGTCCTCGGTGATTTTCTTGCTCTTGGACAAATCCTTGACCTGCTGCATGGCGTCGCGACGCACGCCGCGCACTGCGACCTTGGCGCTCTCGCCTTCATGCGCGACATGCCGGGCCAGTTCCTTGCGCCGCTCCTCGGTCAGTGGCGGCAGGTTGATGCGGATCACGGTGCCGGCGGTGGTCGGCGTGATGCCGAGATCCGAGGCGAGAATGGCTTTCTCGATGACGCCGACCAGGGACTTTTCCCAGGGCGTGATGGTCAGCGAGCGTGCGTCGGTGACGGCCACGGTGGCGACCTGGCTGAGTGGCACGTCGTTGCCGTAGTAGCTGACCTTGATCGTCTCGACCAGCGCGGTGCTGGCGCGGCCGGTACGCAGGCGTTGCAGTTCGTGGCGCAGCGCGTCGATGCACTTGGTCATGCGGTTCTGCGCGTCCTGCTTGATGCTGTTCAAATCGCTCATGCGTGGCCTCGGGAAGGGTGACGAAGGATCGGGGCGGCCTCAGCGCGCGGCCTGCACCAGGGTGCCGATGGGCTCGCCGCGCACGATGCGCATCAGGTTGCCCGGGCGGCCCATGTCGTAGATGCGGATCGGCAGGTCATGGTCGCGGCACAAGGCGAAGGCGGCGGTATCCATCACCGCCAGCTTGCGCTCGATCACCTCGTCGTAGCTGAGTATGTCGAAACGCGTTGCGCCGGCGTGGTGCGCCGGATCGGCGCTGTAGACGCCGTCGACCTTGGTGGCCTTGAGCAGCAACTGCGCGCCGATCTCCACCGCGCGCAGCGCGGCGGCCGAGTCGGTGGTGAAGAACGGATTGCCCAGGCCTGCGGCGAAGATGGCGATGCGGCCTTTCTCGATATGGCGGATGGCGCGGCGGCGGATGAAGTCCTCGCAGACGTCGTTGATGCGGATTGCGCTCATCACGCGCACCTTGGCGGAGAGTTTTTCCAGCGCGTCCTGCAGCGCCAGCGCGTTCATCACCGTGGCCAGCATGCCCATGTGGTCGCCAGTGACGCGGTCCATGCCGGCCGCGGCGAGCCCGGCGCCGCGGAAGATGTTGCCGCCGCCGATGACCACGCCGATCTGCACGCCAGCGCTGTGCGCTTCGGCGATCTCGCCCGCGACGCGCTGCAGCACGATCGGATCGATACCGTAATCGGCCGCGCCGAGCAGCGCCTCGCCGGAGAGCTTGAGCAGAATACGCGAGTACTTGAACGCGTCGGGCATGCGGTTCTCTCGGCGGCGGGCAAACCACGGCATTGTAAACGAGTGCCGCGCGCGAAGGTCTGTTTCGCGCGTCATCCCGGCTTTGATTCCGGCATCGGCAGCAAGGCGGCGTCGTGCGCGGCCAGCCATGCCTCGCCGTGTTCGAGAATGAAATAGCGGAACGCTTCGGCCGCTGGCGACAGTTGCCGCGCCTGCAAATGCGCCAGGAACCATGTGCGCATCAGCGGGGTGCCGCTGATGTCAAGCAAGTGCAGCAGTCCGCCGCGCAGTTCCAGGCCGATGGTGTGCAGCGACATCAGGCTGATGCCCAGGCCAGCAACCACGGCCTGCTTCAGGGTTTCGTTGCTGGCGATCTCCATGGCCATGCGCGGGGCGACGTGCTGCGCGGCGAGAAAGTCCTCCAGCGCGGCACGTGTGCCCGAGCCAGGCTCGCGCACCAGCAGCGGGAATGCATCGAGGACGCTGGGCGGCAGGTGCGGCGTGTGCGTCAGCGGGTGTCCGGCCGGCGCCACGAACACCAGCGGATGCGCGGCGAAGGCTTCGGCGCGGGTGTCGATCTCGCGCGGTGGACGCCCCATCACCGCCAGGTCGATCTCGCCACCATGCATCAGCGACACCAGGTGCTCGCGGTTGTGCGCCACGCGCAGGCGCAGCTCGACGCCCGGATGCTCGATGTGAAAGCGCGCCAGCAACTGCAGCAAGAAATACTTGGCGGTGCTGACGAAGCCCAGCGTCAGTACGCCGCGATCGAGGCGCTGGAAGCGCGCCATGGCGTCCTCGGCCTCCTTGTGCGCGGCCAGCAGGCGGCGCGCATGCACCAGAAAATATTCGCCCGCCGTGGACAGGCTCAGCCGGCGCTTTTCGCGGTCGAACAGGCGCAGCCCGACCTGGGTCTCCAACTCCTTGATCTGCATCGATACCGCTGGCGGCGTGATGTGCAGCGTCGCGGCCGCGCGCTGCACGCTGCCGTGGCGGGCGACCTCGGTGAACACGCGCAACTGGCGGAAGCTCAGGTTCATTAATTAAGTATTTCATTAATTGAAAGCAAATTAAATATGACTTTACTTACCTAATGCCGCGCCTAGAGTGGGGCGCGTTGCCCACGCACTAGCCGAGGAATGCACATGAGTTCCACCGAGATCCAAGCCGAAGCCACCGACATCACCGCCAACACCAGGAAGCGCTATGCAGCCGGCGTGCTCAAGTACCGTCAGATGGGTTACTGGCAGCCCGACTACACGCCCAAGGACACCGATGTCCTTTGCCTGTTCCGCATCACCCCGCAGGAGGGCGTCGACCCGGTCGAGGCCGCCGCCGCCGTGGCCGGCGAGTCCAGCACGGCGACATGGACCGTGGTGTGGACCGACCGCCTGACCGCCTGCGACAGCTATCGCGCCAAGGCCTACAAGGTCGAGCCGGTGCCGGGCACGCCCGGCCAGTATTTCGCCTGGATCGCCTACGACCTGATCCTGTTCGAGGAAGGCTCGATCGCCAACCTCACGGCCAGCATCATCGGCAATGTATTCGGCTTCAAGCCGCTCAAGGCCTTGCGCCTGGAAGACATGCGCATTCCCGTGGCTTACGTGAAGACCTTCAAGGGTCCGCCCACCGGCCTGATCGTCGAGCGCGAGCGTCTAGACAAGTTCGGTCGCCCGCTTTTGGGCGCCACCACCAAGCCCAAGCTGGGCCTGTCGGGCCGCAACTATGGCCGCGTGATCTACGAAGGCTTGAAGGGCGGCCTGGACTTCATGAAGGACGACGAGAACATCAACTCGCAGCCGTTCATGCACTGGCGTGACCGCTTTCTGTATGTGATGGACGGGGTGAACAAGGCGTCCGCCGCCACCGGCGAGGTCAAGGGTTCCTACCTCAACGTCACCGGCGCGACGATGGAGGACATGTACGAGCGCGCCGAATTCGCCAGGGAACTGGGCAGCGTGGTCGTGATGATCGACCTGGTGGTGGGCTACACCGCGATCCAGTCGATGGGCAACTGGGCGCGCAAGCACGACATGATCCTGCACCTGCATCGTGCCGGGCACGGCACTTACACGCGCCAGAAAAGCCACGGGGTCAGTTTCCGCGTCATCGCCAAGTGGATGCGCCTGGCGGGTGTCGATCACATCCACGCCGGTACGGCGGTGGGCAAGCTCGAGGGCGACCCGAAGACGGTGCAGGGTTACTACAACGTCTGCCGCGAAAGCCACAACCGCATCGACCTGCCGCGCGGCATCTATTTCGAGCAGGACTGGGCGGACCTCAGGAAAATGATGCCGGTCGCGTCGGGTGGCATCCACGCCGGTCAGATGCACCAGCTGATCGACCTGTTCGGCGATGACGTGATCCTGCAGTTCGGTGGCGGCACCATCGGTCACCCCGCGGGCATCCAGGCCGGCGCCGTGGCCAACCGCGTCGCGCTGGAGGCCATGGTCAAGGCGCGCAACGAGGGCAAGGACATCGTCAACGAAGGGCTGGAGATCCTGCGCAAGGCCGCGCAGTCCTGCACGCCGCTCAAGCAGGCGCTCGATACCTGGGGCGAGATCACCTTCAACTACGCCAGCACCGATACCAGTGACTATGCCGTGACCCCCGCGGTCGCCTGAGGAGACAACGCCATGATGACCAATCCCACCGGCCGCGTGACGCAGGGCCAGTTCAGCTTTCTGCCCGACCTCAGCGACGCCGAGATCACCGCGCAGATCGAGTACGGCCTGCACAAGGGCCATGCCTGGAGCGTCGAGTACACCGATGACCCGCATCCACGCAACACTTACTGGGAGTTGTTCGGCATGCCCATGTTCGACCTGCGCGACGCGGCCGGCATTCTCATGGAAGTGAACAACTGCAGGAAAACCTTCCCGCGCCACTACATCCGCCTGGTTGCGTTTGATTCCACGCGCGGCGTCGAGTCGGTGGCGATGAGTTTCATCGTCAACCGGCCCGAGAACGAGCCCGGGTTCAGCCTGCAGCGCCAGGAGGGCGCGGGGCGCGCGATCCACTACACCGTGCATGCGTACGCCACCGACAAGCCCGAGGGCGAGCGCTACTAGTCCGCCCGTCACGAGGCTCCCGGAAACCTTGCGCGCGCCGGTCGCAACGGCCGCCGCAGGCAGCGTCACGCCACACTCGCTGGAGGCACGACCGATGAAACAGCCCAACGTTATCGCGCCATCGATCCTGTCCGCCGATTTCGCGCGGCTGGGCGAGGCGGAGGCTCTCGCGGGATGCGTTGAAGCGCATCCCGCGCCGGCGAGCGCGCGGCCATGGAAGGCCGGGCCGGGGCCACGCGCCATGGAGGGCTGCTTGCGGCTCTGGAGGTACGCATCGTGAGACAGCCCAGCGTGATCGCGCCGTCGATCCTGTCCGCGGATTTCGCGCGGCTGGGCGATGAGGTACGTGCCGTGCTGGCCGCCGGCGCCGACTGGGTGCATTTCGACGTCATGGACAACCATTACGTCCCCAACCTGAGCATTGGCCCGATGGTGGCGCAGGCGCTCAAGCCGCACTGCCACAAACCCGACGGCAGCGCCGCCCCGCTGGACGTGCATCTGATGGTGCAGCCGGTGGACGCGCTGGCCGAGGCCTTCGCCAGGGCCGGCGCCGATGTCATCAGTTTTCATCCCGAGGCCAGCGCGCACATCGACCGCACCCTGCAATTGATCCAGTCCGCGGGCTGCAAGGCCGGGCTGGTGTTCAACCCGGCGACGTCGCTGGACGTGCTGGAGTGGGAGATCGAGCGGCTCGACCTGGTGCTGATCATGTCGGTCAATCCCGGCTTCGGCGGGCAGGGGTTCATCGACAGCGCGCTGCGCAAGCTGGAGCAGGCGCGGCGCCTCATCGATGCCAGCGGGCGCGCGATCCGGCTGGAGGTGGATGGTGGCATCAAGACCGACAACATCCGCCGCGCCGCCGAGGCCGGCGCCGACACCTTCGTGGCCGGCAGCGCGATCTTCGGCCAGCGCGATTACGCCGCGGTGGTCGCGGCCATGCGCCAGCAACTTGCGGGAAAGCACTGAACATGGGCACGCCCAGCTACAACATCCCCGGCAGCGTCGCCGCGACACCGGCGTCGCCGACCGGCGCCGTGGCCACGGTTCCATCGGCGACCAGCACCGCGCGCACCGTCGCGCAGGTGCTGGCCGAGAGCCAGGTCGAGGCGGTATTCGAAGAGCTTGACCGCGATCTGGTCGGGCTGGCCCCGGTCAAGCAGCGCATCCGCGACATCGCCGCGCTGCTGGTCATCGACAAGCTGCGCATGAACCTCGGCCTGCAGGCGGAGACGCCCAGTCTGCACATGAGCTTCACCGGCAACCCCGGCACCGGCAAGACCACGGTGGCAATGCGCATGGCCGAGATCCTGCATCGCCTGGGCTACGTACGCAAAGGCCATCTGGTGGCGGTGACGCGCGACGATCTGGTCGGCCAGTACATCGGTCACACCGCGCCCAAGACCAAGGAAGTGTTGAAGAAGGCCATGGGCGGCGTGCTGTTCATCGACGAGGCCTACTACTTGTACCGGCCGGAGAACGAACGCGACTACGGCCAGGAAGCCATCGAGATCCTGCTGCAGGTGATGGAGAACCAGCGCGACGACCTGGTGGTGATCCTGGCTGGTTACAAAGACCGCATGGACACGTTTTTCAAATCCAACCCGGGTCTCAGTTCGCGCATCGCGCACCATCTCGATTTTCCTGATTACGCGGTGGACGAATTGCAGCAGATCGCGCAGCGCATGCTGACGCAGCGTCACTACCGCTTCGGCGAGGGCGCGGCCGAGGTCTTCCTGCACTATCTGCAACGGCGCATCGCGCAGCCGCATTTCGCCAACGCGCGCAGCGTGCGCAACGCGCTGGATCGCGCGCGCCTGCGCCAGGCCAGCCGCCTGTTTGCCGAGCGCGAGCGCGAGCTGAGCCAGGACGACCTGACCACGCTGCTGCCGGTGGACCTGCTGGGCAGCCGCGTGTTCACCCACGCACCATCCTGAGCATCCACGCCATGCCCCTGTCCAAGCGCTCGACCCTGACGCAATACCTGATCGAACAGCGCCGCCGCTTTCCCGGCGCCAGCGGCGATCTCAACGGGCTGATCCTGGATGTGTCGATTGCATGCAAGGCGATCGCGCGCCAGGTCGCCTTTGGCGAGCTGCGTGCCGTCACCGGCAACGCCGGTGGCGCCACCAACGTGCAGGGCGAGGTGCAGAAACATCTGGACGTGGTCAGCAACGAGCTGTTCGTGCGTCAGGCCGAGTGGTCGGGCAATCTGGCCGGCATGGCGTCCGAGGAGATGGAAGCGCCCTACCAGATCCCCGGCGAGTATCCGCGCGGCAAATACCTGCTGGTATTCGATCCGCTGGATGGCTCCAGCAACCTCGATGTCGATGTCACCGTGGGCAGCATCTTCTCGATCCTGCGCGCGCCGGAGGAGGTCATCGCCAGCGGCCGCGACGTGATCGAAGCCGATTTCCTGCAGCCCGGCACGCAGCAGGTCGCCGCCGGCTACGCGCTGTACGGACCCTCGACCATGCTGGTGCTCAGTGTCGGCAATGGCGTGGTCGGCTTCACGCTGGACCACAACCTCGGCGAGTTCAAGCTCACCCACCCCGAACTGCGCGTGCCCGAGGACGCCCAGGAATTCGCCATCAACAGTTCCAACAGCCGCTTCTGGGAGCCGCCGGTGAAGCGCTACGTGGACGAATGCCTGGCCGGTCGTACCGGCCCGCGCGGCAAGGATTTCAACATGCGCTGGATCGCCAGCATGGTGGCCGAGGCACACCGCATCCTGATGCGCGGCGGCGTGTTCCTGTACCCGCGCGACAGCAAGGATCCGGGCAAGGCCGGACGCTTGCGCCTGTTGTACGAGGCCAATCCGATCGGCTTCGTCATGGAACAGGCCGGCGCGCGCGCCAGCACGGGCCGCCAGTCGGTGCTGGGCGTGCCGCCCAGCGCCTTGCACCAGCGCATCGCCCTGATCTTCGGCTCGAAAAACGAGGTCGAGCGCATCGAGCGCTACCACCAGGATGGCGCCACGCGCGATACACCCAATCCGCTGTTTGTCGAACGCGGCCTGTTCCGCGACTGATCCGCTCGCCATCGCCCCACGCCACCAGGAAGCGCACGCATGTCCGAACGCCACCCCATCATCGCCATCACCGGCTCGTCCGGCGCCGGCACCACCTCGGTGACGCGCACGTTCCAGGATATCTTCCGCCGCGACGGGATCGCCGCCGCCGTCATCGAGGGCGACAGTTTCCATCGCTTCAATCGCAACGAAATGCGCGCACGCCAAGCCGAGGCCGAGGCTGGCGGCAACCGGCACTTCAGCCATTTCGGCCCGGAGAACAACCTGTTCGCCGAGCTCGGGCAGTTGTTCGCCAGCTATGCCGTGAACGGTACCGGCAAGTGCCGCAAATACCTGCATGACGCCGGCGAAGCCGCGCCCTACCAACAGGAGCCGGGCACCTTCACGCCCTGGGAAGACCTGCCGCCCGACACCGACTTGCTGTACTACGAAGGCTTGCACGGCGCCATCACCACGCCCGAGGTCGACGTGGCGCGGCACCCGGACCTGCTGATCGGCGTGGTGCCGGTGATCAACCTGGAGTGGATCCAGAAGCTGTACCGCGACAAGCACGTACGCGGCTATTCGGCCGAGGCCGTCACCGATACCATTCTGCGGCGCATGCCGGATTACGTGAACTACATCTGCCCGCAGTTTTCGCGCACCGACATCAACTTCCAGCGCGTGCCGGTGGTCGATACCTCCAATCCGTTCATCGCGCGCTACATTCCCTCCGCTGACGAGAGCATCTGCGTGATCCGATTCCGCAATCCCAAGGGCATCGATTTTCCCTACCTGCAAAGCATGATCCACGACTCGTGGATGTCGCGCGCCAACACCATCGTGGTGCCGGGCGGCAAGATGGAACTGGCCATGCAGATGATCCTCACGCCTTTCATCTGGCGCATGATGGAGCGCCGCAAGCGCGCGCTGGGGGCACTCTGATGGCCAGCGCATCGACAGCCCGCGTGCTGCACGGGCAGCCCTCGCACGATCCGCGCGCCACGGCCCTGCGCGTGCTGGCCATGGACGCCGTGCAAAAAGCCACCTGCGGTCACCCCGGTGCACCGATGGGCATGGCCGAGATGGCCGTGGCGTTGTGGTGCAATCACCTGCGCCACAATCCGGGCGATCCGCACTGGGCCGATCGCGACCGCTTCGTGCTCAGCAACGGCCACGCTTCGATGCTCTTGTACGCGTTGCTGCACCTCACCGGCTACGACCTGCCGCTCGCGGAGATCAGGAATTTCCGCCAGCTGCACAGCAAAACGCCAGGCCATCCCGAGCACGGCCTCACGCCCGGCGTCGAGACCACCACCGGGCCGCTGGGCCAGGGCCTGGCCAACGCCGTCGGCATGGCGCTGGCCGAGAAGTTGCTGGCGCGCGAGTTCAACCGCCCCGGCCACGCCATCGTCGATCACCACACCTGGGTGTTCCACGGCGATGGTTGCCTGATGGAGGGCATCAGCCAGGAAGCCATCTCGCTGGCTGGCGTGTGGCAGCTCGACAAGCTCGTCGCGCTGTACGACGACAATGGCATCAGCATCGACGGCGCGGTGACCGGCTGGTTCGGCGACGACACGCCGGCGCGTTTCCGCGCCTGCGGCTGGCGCGTGATCGGCCCCATCGACGGCCACGACCTGGCCGCGCTGGATGCCGCCATCGCCAGCGCCCGGCAACCTAGCGGCAAGCCCACGCTGATCGTCTGCCGCACCACCATCGGCGCCGGCGCGCCGCATCGCGCCGGCACCGCCAAGGCGCACGGCGAAGCGCTGGGTGCCGACGAGGTCGCCGCCACGCGCGCGGCACTGGGCTGGAACCATCCACCCTTCGAGATTCCGGCAGAGATCCGCGCGCAATGGGACGCCCGCGCCACCGGCGCGCTACGCCAGGGCGAATGGCGGACGCGCTTCAATGCCTACCGGCGCGAGTTTCCTGGATTGGCCGCCGAATTCGAGCGGCGCATGGCCGGCCATCTGCCGGACGACTGGCCGACGCTGCGCGCGCATGTGCAGCAGCACTTCGCGCAGGCCACCGAGAACGTGGCCTCACGCAAGGCCTCGCAGCAGGTGCTGGCGCAGCTGGCGCCGCGTTTGCCGGAAATGCTCGGCGGCAGCGCCGATCTCACCGGCTCCAACCTCACCGATTTCCCCGATGCCGGCCCGCGCCACATTTCCTATGGCGTGCGCGAATTCGGCATGGCCGCCATCATGAATGGCGTCGCCCTGCACGGCGGCTGGATTCCCTACGGCGGCACCTTCCTCACCTTCAGCGACTACTCGCGCAATGCCATCCGCATGGCCGCGCTGATGAAGCTGCGCGTGATCCACGTGTTCACCCACGACTCCATCGGCCTGGGCGAGGACGGCCCCACGCACCAATCGGTCGAGCACGCCGCCAGCCTACGCCTGATCCCCAACCTGGAAGTCTGGCGTCCCTGTGACGCCGCGGAAACTGCGCTGGCCTGGACCAGCGCGCTGGACAGCGTGCAGCGTCCCAGCGCGCTGTTGCTCTCGCGTCAGGCGTTGCCCGCGCAAACGCGCGATGCCGCGCAGGTGCAGGCCATCGCGCGCGGCGGCTACGTGCTCAGTGCGCCCGCCGGCGCGCGCGCCACGATCCTCGCCACCGGCTCGGAAGTCGGCTTGGCGATGCAGGCACAACAACTGCTGGCGCAGCAAGGCATCGGCGTGCGCGTGGCGTCACTGCCCAGCAGCACGCGCTTCGACCGCCAGGACGCGGCCTACCGTGCCGAGGTGCTGGGCACGCTGCCGCGCATCGGCGTCGAGGCCGGCGTAACCTGCTGGTGGGGTCAGTACGGCTGCGTCGCCGCGCTCGGCGTGGACAGCTTCGGCGAATCGGCGCCGGCGCCGGCATTGTTCGAACACTTCGGACTGACCGCCGCGAAACTGGCCGCGCGCGTGCGCGAGGTGCTGGGCGCATGATCGAGGTGCTCAGCTTCGATCTCGACGGCACGCTGGTGGACACCGGCGGCGAGATTGCCGCGGCGGTCAACCTCACGTTGCGCGATTTCGACCGCGCGCCGCTGGCGCAAGCCGCCATCGAAGCCCTGATCGGCGCCGGCGCGCACGAACTGATGCGGCGCGTGCTGGCGCGGGTCGATGCCGCGCAGGTGCTGGACCACGCCGCGCTGATGCAGCGTTTCGAGCAGCACTACGCCGCGCAGGCCGGCAGCATGGCGCAGCCATACCCAGGCTGCGTTGCAGCCCTGCAGCAGTTGCTTGCGGCAGGTCTGCGCCTGGCTTGCGTGACCAACAAGGAACAGCGCCACGCGCAGCGCGTGCTCGATGCCACCGCGCTGGCGCCGTACTTCGAGTTGCTGGTCGGTGGCGACACGCTGGCCTGGAAAAAGCCCGACGCGCGCGTGTTGCGCCATGTCGTCGCCGCGCTGGGCAGCCGGCCGGTGCATGCCGCGCACGTCGGCGACTCGCAAACCGACCTCGCCGCCGCGCGCAACGCCGGCGTGGCCGACTGGGCGGTGCCGTGGGGTTACAACGCCGGCACGCCCATCGCGCAGGCGCGGCCCACGCGCCTGTTCGACAGTTTCGCCGCCATCGCCGCAGCCGCGCTGGCTCCCGCCGCGGCGCCCGTGCGCAGCGCCGCCATCCACTGAGACCGACCGGAGATCCACCCATGGCCCTCGTTTCGCTACGCCAGCTGCTGGACCACGCCGCCGAACATGGCTACGGCGTGCCCGCGTTCAACGTCAACGACATGGAGCAGATCCAGGCGATCATGGAAGCCGCGCAGGACGTGCAGGCGCCGGTGATCCTGCAGGCTTCGGCCGGCGCGCGCAGTTACGCCGGCGAGGCCTATCTGCGCCACATGGTGCTGGCCGCCATCGAAACCCACCCCGAGATTCCGGTGGTGCTGCACCAGGACCATGGCGCCACGCCCGCGGTCTGCCAGGCCTCGATCCGCTCCGGCTTCAGCAGCGTGATGATGGATGGTTCCCTGCGCGAGGACGCCAAGACGCCGGCGTCCTACGAGTACAACCTCGAGGTCACGCGCAAGGTCTGCGAGTTCGCGCACTGGGTCGGCGTGTCGGTGGAAGGCGAGCTGGGCTGCCTGGGCTCGCTGGAAACCGGCGAAGCGGGCGAGGAGGACGGCGTCGGCGCCGCCGGCAAGCTCAGCCACGACATGCTGCTGACCGATCCGGCGCAGGCCAAGGACTTTGTCGCACGCACCGGCGTGGACGCGCTGGCCATCGCCATCGGCACCAGCCACGGCGCCTACAAGTTCACCCGCCAGCCCACTGGCGACATCCTCGCCATCGCGCGCATCGCCGCCATCCACGCCGCCGTGCCCGACACGCACCTGGTGATGCACGGCAGCTCCAGCGTGCCGCAGGAGTGGCTGGCGATCATTCGCCAGCACGGCGGCGACATCAAGGAAACCTACGGCGTGCCGGTGGAGGAGATCGTGCGCGGCATCGGCAGCGGCGTGCGCAAGGTCAACATCGACACCGACATCCGTCTGGCGATGACCGGCGCGATGCGCCAGCTGTTTGCCACACAACCCGGCGAGTTCGATCCGCGCAAGGCCATGCTGGCGGCGAAGAAGGCCGCGCGCGGCATCTGCAAACTGCGCTTCGAGGCCTTCGGCTGCGCCGGGCAGGCGGGCAAGATCAAGCCGCTGCCGCTGGAAGCCATGGCCAAGCGCTACCGCTGAGGCGCGCGCATGGCCGTCGAGAGTCCCGCCACCACGCTGGGCGCCGCCGCGCCGGGGTTCACCCTGCGCGGCAGCGACGGTCGCATGCACAGCCTGCACGAGTTGCGCGGCGCGCGCGGCACCGTGGTGGCGTTCATCTGCAACCACTGCCCTTACGTGCAGGCGGTGCTGCCACGCCTGCTGCGCGATGCGCGCGCGCTGGCGCCGCTGGGTGTCCATGTCATCGCCATCAATCCCAATGACGCCGAGGCCTATCCCGAAGACAGCTTCGCGCGCATGGTCGAGATCGCGCGCGACTGGCCGTTTCCCTATCTGCATGACGAAACCCAGCAGGTCGCGCGCGCCTATGACGCCGTGTGCACGCCGGACTTTTTTGGCTACGACGCCGCCCTGCGCCTGCGCTACCGCGGGCGTCTGGATGCGGGTCGCAAGCAGCCGCTCGAAGACGCGCCACGCGAGTTGTTCGAGGCCATGCGCCGCATCGCCGAGGGCCAGTTGCCGCTGCCGCAGCAGTACCCGTCGATGGGATGCTCGATCAAGTGGCGCATGGCCTGATGGCCGCGCTGCGCGCGCTGATCTTCGATGTCGACGGCACCCTGGCCGAGACCGAACGCGACGGTCACCGCGTCGCCTTCAACCGCGCTTTCGCCGCGCTGGGTCTGCCCTGGCGCTGGGATGATGCGGGCTACGGCGCGCTGCTGCGGGTCGCGGGCGGCTACGAGCGCCTGCTGGCGTTCCTGGCGACGCAGGCCGATGCGCCCGCCGACGCGGGCGAACGCGCGGCGCTGGCGCGCGTCATCCATCAGCGCAAGAACGCCGAATTCGCCGCGCTGGTGGCGCAGGGCGGCATCGCGCCACGCCCCGGGGTGCGTCGCCTCGTCGACGCATGCGCGGGGCAGGGCATCCTGCTGGCGGTGGCCACCACGACCGGCCGCGCCAATCTGGATGCGCTGTTTCCGCACCTGTTCGGGGCCGACTGGCAACAACGCTTCGCCGCGTTGGTGTGCGCCGAGGACGCACCGGACAAGAAGCCCGACCCGCAGGTGTACGCCATCGCACTGCAGCGCCTCGGCATCGCGCCCGGCGAAGCCATCGCCATCGAAGATTCCCCCGCCGGACTCGCCGCCGCCCGCGCCGCGGGCCTCGCCTGCCTGATTACCCGCAGCGTGTACTTCGCTGGCGCCGATTTCAGCGGCGCCGCGGCCGTGCTGGATGATCTGGACGCTGCGCCGGTCTGGCCCTGTGCCTCGCCGCGCGTGGATCTGCAGGCGCTGCGAACGCTGCATGCCGCGCGCGCGTGATGGCTTGGGCGCGTTGATCCCCGGGGTTCAGGGTGATGACGCATGGCGCCTCACGTCGCGCGATACGCGGCGCGATGCTGCGCCCGGCAGAGGAACCCGGCCGCCATGGTCCTTGCGCTGGGTCGATGCGGGCGCTGCCCGATTTGACGGCGCAACGACGAGCCGTTCGGCGTCCAGTTGCCATGGCGCCCGGGTGTAGGGTTCCGCCGCCGCACATTGCGCCGTTCTGGCTGATTGCCGTGGTGCATGGCACATGGTTCGCGGTTGCGCGGGGCGTGATCATGCGGCTCGTTTTCTGGCCTCGCCAAGGCGCATCACTCTTGGCAATGGCAGTGGGTGCCGCCGTTGCGGGTGCGCCTTCTGGCCTATCCATGGCGGCTTGCCATGCGCACGCATGTCGTCAATAGCGTCCGCCAGGTTGGCGATCACCCGGTGAGGCTGGACCCCGCACCTGGCCATCTTCCGCTCATTGCGGCGCACCGGGTCGCAAGGCAAGGTGGCGCCTAAACTTTGCCCGGATGGCCGGGTCGCCCGGCGCAAACGTCAGCAACGAACAGGGCCGCATCGCGCGGCCCTGGCGTTGTCCAGCCTGGTGCTGTCGCTCAGGCCAGGCCGGCCTGCTTCATCACTTCGGCGGCGTAGTCCTCGACCACCTTCTCGATGCCTTCGCCCACGGCCAGGCGCTGGAACTGCAGCACCTCGGCGCCGGCGGCCTTCAGCGCGGCTTCCACGGTCTGCTCGGTGTTGAGCACGTAGGGCTGGCCGTACAGCGTGTTCTCGTTGACGATCTTGGCGATCTTGCCGGAGATGATTTTTTCCAGGATCGGTTCCGGCTTGGACCGGTCTTTCTCGGACATCTTGGCCAGCTCGATTTCCTTCTCTTTTGCGATGAACGCGGCCGGCACGTCGCTGGCCTTGTTGTACGGCGGATTCATCGCGGCGATGTGCATGGCGATACCGCGCGCCAGTTCATCATTGCCACCTTTCAACTCGACCAGCACGCCGATGCGCGCGCCGTGCACATAGGCGGCAACCGCGTGGCTGCTGTCCACGTGCGCCATGCGCCGTACCTGCACGTTTTCGCCGACCTTGGCGATCAGCCAGGCACGCGCTTCCTCGACGGTCGGGCCATACGATGTCTTCTCGGACTTCAGTGCCTCGACGTCGCGGGCGCCGCTGCTGAGCGCGGTCCTGGCCACTTCGTCGGTGAACTTGACGAAGTTTTCGTCCTTGGCGACGAAGTCGGTCTCGGAGTTGATCTCGACCAGCACCGCCTTGCCGGCGTGCCGGGCCATGGCGATGCGGCCCTCGGCGGCGACGCGGCTGGCTTTCTTGTCGGCCTTGGCCAGACCCTGCTTGCGCAGCCACTCGGCGGCGGTGTCGATGTCGCCGGCGTTTTCAGTCAGCGCCTTCTTGCATTCCATCATGCCGGCGCCGGTGCGCTCGCGCAGTTCCTTGACCGTCTGTGCGGTGATCTGCATGCGTGTTTCCTCGATAGACGAAAGCCCGCGCGATAGTGTGCGCGCGGGCGGGGACAGCGGGATGACGCTGCGCTTACTCGCTGGCGGCGGGGCCGGCGTCGGTGCTGCGGCCACGGCCGCCACGTGGCGGACGCGCGTCGCGGCGATCGCGATCGCCGGGCTTGCCGGCGTTGCGGCGCGGCGGCGCCTTGCGGCGCGCGGCATCGTCGGTTTCCTTGGCCACCGGGTTGCCGGCGGCGTCGAGTTCGACGAAGTCGTTCTCGTCGCCCTGCGCGGCGGCCGGTGCGGCGGCCTTGCCCTCGAGGATGGCGTCGGCGGCAGCGCGTGCGTAAAGCTGCACGGCGCGGATCGCGTCGTCATTGCCGGGGATGGCGTAATCGACCAGCGCCGGGTCGTAGTTGGTATCGACCACGGCGACCACCGGGATGCCCAGCTTCTTGGCCTCGAGCACGGCGATGTTTTCGTAGCCGATGTCGATCACGAACAGCGCGTCGGGCAGGCGCGCCATGTTCTTGATGCCGCCCAGCGACTTCTGCAGCTTGTCGCGCTCGCGGCGCAGGCGCAGCACTTCGTGCTTGACCAGCTTTTCGAAGCGGCCATCGGTTTCCATGGCTTCCAGCTCCTTGAGCCGGGCCACCGACTGCTTGATGGTGCGGAAGTTGGTCAGCGTGCCGCCCAGCCAGCGTTGTGTCACGTAGGGCATGCTGCAGCGCTGCGCCTCGGTTTCCAGCGCCTCGCGCGCGGAGCGCTTGGTGCCGACGAACATCACCGTGCCGCCGCGCTTCTGCGCCACGCCGGAGAGGAAGTTCATGGCGTCGCCGAACAGCGGCATGGTCTTTTCGAGATTGATGATGTGAATCTTGCCGCGGGCGCCGAAAATGTACGGGCCCATCTTGGGATTCCAATAGCGCGTCTGGTGGCCGAAATGCACGCCGGCTTCCAGCATCTGGCGCATGGTGACTTGGGACATGGTGAACTCCGAAAGGGCCTTGTGGCCCGCAGGGTTGGGACCTCCACGCATCCCCCGTCCGACCCTGGCAGGGCAGGCCCGGCGGCGTCATCGTGGAGGCGATGCGCGGTCGAACCTTGCCACGCCAAGGCACCCCGGAGCGGGTGCCGATACGTGTGCGGATTTGGCCGGGTGGCCGTTTCGAGTGACGCCGCGAGCGGTTACACTCGAGCCTGTGCAGGCCCGGTCGGGCCATGCAAAGCCTTGAAATGTTAGCGGGTAACCCGCGTGGATGGCAAGTGATGCGCAGTCCTGAGCGTGCCGTGGCGGTGCTGCCGAAGAGCCCCGCCGATATCGAAAAGATGCGTGAGGCCGGGCGCCTCGCCGCCGAAGTGCTGGCGATCCTCAAGCCGCACGTGCGCCCCGGCGTGAGTACCGAGGAACTGGACCGCATCGCCTACGAGCACATCGTCAACGTGCAGCAGGCCATCCCGGCCAACGTCGGCTACCGCGGTTTCCCCAAGACCCTGTGCACCTCGGTCAACCACGTCATCTGCCACGGCATCCCCAACGCCGGCAAGATCCTCAAGGATGGCGACATCGTCAATTGCGATGTCACCGTGATCAAGGACGGCTGGCACGGCGATACCAGCCGCATGTACTGCGTCGGCACGCCCAGCGTGCTGGGCAGGCGCCTGGTGGACACCACCTACGACGCGATGATGGCCGGCATCCGCGCGGTGCGCCCCGGCGCCACGCTGGGTGATGTCGGCCACGCCATCCAGCAGGTGGCCGAGGCGGCGGGCTTTTCCATCGTGCGCGAGTATTGCGGCCACGGCATCGGGCGCGTCTATCACGACGATCCGCAGGTATTGCACTACGGCAAGCCCGGTACCGGCCTGCGCCTGGAAAGCGGCATGACCTTCACCGTCGAGCCCATGGTCAACGCCGGCAAGCCGCTTACGCGCGTGCTGCCGGACGGCTGGACGGTGGTGACCAAGGACCACTCGCTGTCGGCGCAGTGGGAGCACACCGTGGCGGTGACCGAGGACGGTTTCGAGATCCTCACGCCCTGGCCGGACGCGGCCTGAGAGCGCCGCGCCGCCCGCGCCGCGCCTGCACGCCATGAGCAGCGTGCCCGCCAGCGTCATCCCGGTGCCACCGCGCCTGCCCGACGCGGTGCCGCGCAGCGGCCTGTCCGACGAGGCGCGGCTGGCCTTGCGCCAACTGCTGGCCGACTACGCGCGGGCCCTGGCGCTGGCCTTTGCCGCCGGTGCCGAGGCGCGCGCGCTGGGCGCGGCGCACGCGGCGCTGGTGTCGCGCGTGGTGGCGCAGGTGTGGACGCTGCACCTGGGCGAACCAGTCGGGCTGGCGCTGTTCGCGCAGGGTGGTTTCGGGCGCGGGCGCCTGTATCCGCATTCCGATATCGATTTGCTGGTGCTGGCGCGCGACGAGTCCGTGCCGGTTTCGCGCGGGCTGGAGCGCGTGTTCGCGGTGCTCTGGGATCTGGGCCTGAAGCCGGCGCAGGCGGTGCGCACGCTGGCCGCGCAGCACACGCTGGCGGCGCAGGACCTGAGCGTGTACACCGCGCAGATGGAGGCGCGCTGGCTGGGTGGGGATCGCGCGCTGGTCGGCATGCCTGCCGCGCTGCTCGGCGACACGGCGCTGTGGCCGCTGCCGCGATTCCTGGCCGCGCGCCTGCACGAGCAGGCGCAGCGCCGCGCGCGCCGCGGCGACGGCAGCTATCGCCTGGAACCGGATCTGAAGGACGGCCCCGGCGGCCTGCGCCAGCTCGACCTTCTGTACTGGCTGGGGCAGCGCATGGGGCTGCCGCGCGAGTTGCCGGCGCTGGCGCACGCGGGCCTGCTGGATGCCGCCGCCGCCGCCGCGCTGGAATCCGCCGAGGCGCTGCTGGCGCGCGATCGCTACGCCCTGCACCTGCAGGCCGGCCGCGCCGAGGAGCGCCTGCTGTTCGACCATCAGCGCGCGCTGGCGCAGCAGCTCGGCTACCGCGACGATGCCGGCGCGCTGGCGGTCGAGCGTTTCATGCAGGATTACTACCGCGCCGCGGCCAGTGTCGAAACGCTGGTCGACGAGGCCGCCCAGCGCCTGGCCGGGCAGCTCGATCCGCCGCCCGCACCGGTTGCGCTGGATGACGACTGGCAGCGGCGTGGCGCCGCGCTGGAACCGCGCGCGGCGGACCTGTTCCGGCGCCGCCCGGCGGCGCTGGTCGAGGGCGCGCTGCGCCTGGATGCCGCGGCCGGCATCGAGGCCTTCAGTGCCGACGCCGCGGGCGCCATGCGCGGCGCGCTGCACGCACTGCCGCGCGGCGCGCTGGCGCAGGATGCCGCCGCGCTGCGCGCGTTCGATGCCCTGTTGCAGCGTGGCGCGGCGGCGCCGCCGGCACTGACCGCGCTGGCGCGCGGCGGCGTGCTCGGCGCGCTGATCCCCGCCTTCGCCGCGGTCAGTGGACGCATGCAGTACGACCTGTTCCACCAGTACACGGTCGATGCACACACGCTGCGCGTGCTGGCGCAACTGGCGCTGTTCGCCACGCCGGCGGCGGCATCCGAATTCGCGCTGGCGCACACGCTGTGGCAACGCCAGCAACGTGTGCCGGTGCTGCTGCTGGCCGCGCTGTTCCACGACATCGCCAAGGGTCGCGGCGGCGATCACAGCGAACTGGGCGAGATCGAGGTGCGCGGTTTCGCGCAACGCCTGGGCTGGACCGAGGGCGATATCGACAGCGCCGCGTTCCTGGTGCGCTGGCACCTGCTGCTCAGCCAGACCGCACAGCGCCAGGACATCGGTGACCCGCAGGTGGTGCAGGTCTTCGCCGCGCGGGTGGGCGACGTGCAGCGCCTGGAAATGCTGTATCTGCTGACCGTGGCCGATATCGTCGGCACCAGCGCGAGGCTGTGGAACGGTTTCAAGGATCGCCTGCTGGCCGATCTATACCAGGCCGCGCGGCGCGTGCTCACCGGCGCTGACGCGAGCCTCGACGAAATCGCGCGCGCCGCGGCCTGCCGCGCCGCCGCGCACGCGCAACTGCTGGCCGCAGGCCACGCCGCGGCAGCGATCGAGCAGTTGTGGGAGGACTTCCCGGCGGCCGCGTTCGTGCGCCAGGGCGCGGCGCAGGTGGCCTGGCAAAGCGCCGCGCTGCTGGCCGCGCCGGGCAGGCTGCCCGTGGTCGCGGCGCAGCCGCATGCCGCGCGCGGGGCGCTGGAAGTGTTCTTTCTTGCCGCCGATCGCGACGGCCTGTTCGCCGCGGCCACCGCGGCGCTGGAGGGCGAGGGTTACGCGGTGCAGGAGGCGCGCATCCTCGGCACGCCCAGCGGGCGCGCGCTGGACAGTTTCGTGCTGCTGGATGCGCACGGCGCCGGCCACGATGCCGCGTGCATCGCGCGTCTGTGCACGCGGCTGGAGGCCGCGCTGCGTGCGCCAGGCACGCCGCGCATCGCGCAGACCGTGCCGCGGCGCCTGCGCCACTTCCAGCGCGCGCCGCGCATCCACTGCGAGCCGGCGCGCGCCGGCACGCGCACGCGCCTGGCGCTGCGCGGCAGCGACCGTCCCGGCCTGCTGGCCGACATCGCCGAGGCCTTCGTGGCCAGTGGCGTACGCGTGCACGACGCGCGCATTGCCACCTTCGGCGATATCGCCGAGGATTATTTCGAGCTGACCGATCGCCACGACCGCCCGCTGGATGCCGCGCAGTGCGAACGATTGCATGCCGCGCTGCTGGCGCGGCTGGGCTCCGCCGCCACCGCGGCGGCCGTTTCCCGACTGGCACTGCGAGAACCCGATGAACACGCTTGAAACCACCATCGAACAGGCCTGGGCGGCGCGCGAGCAGCTCGACGCGCATGCTATCGAGACCACGCTGGCGCCCGCGCTGGAGCAGGTGCTGGAGCTGCTGGAAAGCGGTGCCGCGCGCGTGGCCGAGCCGGACGGCCAGGGCGGCTGGCACGTCAACACCTGGCTGAAGCAGGCGGTGCTGCTGTACTTCCGCGTGCACGGCAGCCGCCTGATGAGTGGTGGCGCGATGGCCGCGTGGGACAAGGTGCCACTGCGCTTCGCCGATGCCAGCACGACCGCGATGCGTGCGCTGGGCGCGCGCGTGGTGCCGGGCGCGCTGGTGCGGCGCGGCGCGTTCATCGGCAAGGACGCGGTGCTGATGCCGAGCTATCTCAACATCGGCGCTTACGTGGGCGCGGGCACCATGGTCGACACCTGGGCAACCGTGGGCTCGTGTGCGCAGATCGGCGCGCACGTGCACCTGTCCGGCGGCGTCGGCATCGGCGGCGTGCTCGAGCCGCTGCAGGCGGCGCCCACCATCATCGAGGACGACTGCTTCATCGGCGCGCGCTCCGAAGTGGTCGAGGGCGTCATCGTCGAGCGCGGCAGCGTCATCGGCATGGGTGTGTTCCTCGGCCAGAGCACGCGCATCTACGACCGTGCCAGCGGCGCGGTGCACTACGGGCGCGTGCCCGCCGGCAGCGTGGTGGTGGCCGGCAGCCTGCCCGCGGCGGACGGATCGCACAGCCTGTATGCGGCGATCATCGTCAAGCAGGTGGATGCGAAAACGCGCGCCAAGACGAGCATCAACGAGCTGCTGCGGAGCGCGTGATGGACTACACGCTGCATGGCCTGGACAAGTGCGACACCTGTGCCAAGGCGCGGCGCTGGCTGGATCGTCACGGTGTGGATTACCGCTTCATCGACTACCGCGCGCAGCGCCCCGAGCCGGACACGCTGCGCGACTGGGCGCGGCAGATCGGTGGCTGGGACAAACTGGTCAACAAGAGCGGGCCGACCTGGCGCAACTTGCTGCCGCAGCGCAAGAACCCGGCCTCCGATGCCGAATGGACGTTGCTGATCCGCGAGCATCCGCCGCTGCTGCGCCGGCCGCTGGTGCTGCGCGGCGATGCCCTGCTGGGCGTCGGTTTCAACGAGCGCCTGTTCGGCGGCTGGTTCGCCGACGCTGCGCCGACATCCAGCGGGCATTCGACAAAATAGGATTCTTCGAACGAACCGCCACGTCGTTCTGGCGCGTCATCCCCGCGCGAAACTGGCTCGTCATCCCCGCGCAGAGCCTGCCCCCGCGAAGGCGGGGGCGGGGATCCAGATGTGCCGGACCGCAGTGCCGCCGCCGGTGGTGTCGCCATCCCCGATCGCTGACCGCAATTCCTGAAACCGCCGCCGCGCGCTGCTGGCTACAATGCCGGCACGGGGGGAACCGGAGGGCGCCATGGCGGCATACCGGATTCTCAGTTTCGATGGGGGTGGTTTGCGCGGGGTGGTGACGGCGGTGCTGTTGCAGCGCCTGCAGGCCATGCGCCCCGGTCTGCTCGCCAATGTCGCGCTGATGGCCGGCACCTCCACCGGCGGGCTCATCGCACTGGGGCTGCGTCGTGGCCTGGCGCCCACCACGCTGCGCGACATGTACCTGCAACATGGCGCGCAGATCTTCGACGCCGGCCCATGGTGGCGCCTGCGCAGCCTGGGCACGCTGGCCGGTGCGCGCTATCCCGCCGGTGGGCGCGAGCAGGTGCTGCGCGAGCTGCTGGGCGCCGACACGCGGCTCGACCAGCTCTCCGGCGCGGTGCTGATCACCGCCTTCGACCTCGACCCGCAGGCCGTCGATCCGGCGCAGGCCAGTTGGAAGCCCAAGCTGTTCCACAATCTGCCGGGCAGCGACAGCGACGGCGCCCGGCTGGCCTGGCAGGTGGGCATGGCCACCAGCGCCGCGCCCACGTATTTCCCCAGCTTCGACGGCTACGTGGACGGCGGCGTGTACGCCAACAACCCGGCCATGTGCGCGCTGGCGCAGACGCAGGACCCGCGCAGCGGCGGCCCGGTGCCGTGGGACGACATCCGCCTGCTGTCGCTGGGCACCGGCATCGTGCGCACCGTGGTGCCGGGCCAGACGCTGGACTGGGGTTACCTGCAGTGGGCGCCCAAGCTGGTGGCGCTGCTGTCCGACGGCGTCAGCGGCATCGCCGATTACCAATGCAGCATGATGCTGGGCGCTGGCCAGTACCAGCGCTACGCACCCTGCCTGCCGCCCGGGCACAACGTCGCCATGGACGATGTGGACGCGATGCCCTGGCTGGTGGAGTGGGCCGAGGCCCTGCCGCTGGAACCGCTGCAGGCGTGGCTGGATGCGGCGTGGTTTTAGCGCGCCGCCCGCGCGCGCATGCGAGCACGCATGACATCGAGCAAGCGCGGCGGCGGCGCGGTGCCGGGTTCACTTGCCGCTGCGGATTCAGGGTGGGAGGATGCCGCCAGGGTCATCGCAACAGCAGGGGAACAGGCGGCGGGATCAGGCGGCGGGATTAGACGGCGCGATGGCTGGAAGCCGTTGATTCGTGTTGGACTGTTCCGATCGCCGACGTCCATGCAAGCAGATTAGGCGGCGGAACTAGGCTCCATTTCACAACCGAATAGTAGTTAGCGCCCATGTCACCCACTCAGTTCCTTGAAAGATTCAGAGTCCCGTGCTTCTTCCACTTCACGGATACTCGAAACCTCCCGTCCATTCGCAGCAATGGCGGATTACTCCCTTGGGCTAGCGTCAAAGGGGAAGTCGTCGCTCCCGGTGGAAATGACTGGAGCCATGATGCGGATGCGCAGCGAGGACTGGATGAGTATGTTCATCTCGCTCTATTCAACGAACATCCTATGGAGTACCGCGCCAAAGAGCGTGGAGACATCGTTACATCGTGCTTTCTGAGCATCGATTCAAGCATCTTGCATCGCGATGGGGTGCTATTCTGTCCAGATGTCTCGAACAAGTCTGGTGTCGCGCCACTGACACTTCCACAAGCAATAGAGGTTATGGACTTTGAGGTGATCTATGACAGGACAGACTGGCGAGACCCAGAGATTAAGAAACGCAGAGCCCAAGCGAAGAAGTATGAATTGCTTGTGCCGGGCTACATCCCTCTCAACCTAATAGCAGGGCTTTAAGGTGGCAGAGCGTCCAATCTTCATTCCTTCACTCAAGCCAGGAAGACTGGTCGATGAGATTAGCGTCTCATTCCTGTGGCACAAGGGCATGGCCCCGTCTCAAAAGAAAAAGAATGTTCTGGAACTTCATGCTGCGGCTGCAAAGCGCGGCCTTGAACCACTGCTTGAAGTATCTACAAAGTCTGAAGAGAAGCTTGGACAAAGACTCAGCGCCTTCAATCTGAAGGTCGAACTAGACGATGGCGGCACCATCTCCTTGGAATGTGCCTTTCAGGGAAGCAAGGTATTTGAAAACGGCGGTCCCTTCACGGACCTTTTCGGTGCTGACAGCCGAGAAGCAAAACGCGATGTACGGCTCACGAATTCAGGGGGTCTAACTGGCTTTCGATTTGAGGGGCAAGACTTCCCGCTTATTCCAAAAACCGCGTTCTATGACTGGCTTTATATTCGCGCGCTCTATCCGCACCGTGAATTCCTACAACGCCTGCATCGCTACGCTGGATTTACTGACATAGAGTTCAATCCAGAAAAATCTATCAATTGTCAGGCTCGATCGTGCGCAACGTATGTCGCACTTGATCGATTAGATCTATTGTCCGAGTGTGCAAATTCATCGGAGCGGTTTATGCAAGTACTGTTGCCTGACTCGTTGGAGCAACCTCATTCTGACAAAGAGCGCCAGAAGTCCATGTTCGGCTAGATGGGCGCTAACAATTCATTCAAGCCGAAGCCGCTTTGCGGCTCGGCTTAATTCAGGTGTAAGGAGGGAGATATAATCAGTGGCAAAAATTGACAATACAAAAGTAATCAGCCACCTCCAGACGAAATGGGGGTCCCGGCCCTGCCCGATGTGCGGAAAGGGGCCGTGGAATGTGCAAGATTCCACATACCAGCTTATGGAATATAACGAGGGTGGGTTTGTTGTCGGAGGCCCGATAATTCCGGTTATACCCGTTATATGCGGGAATTGTGGGAATACGGTTCTCGTGAATGCAATCTTATCCGGTGTCATGGAGCCATCGGCTCCTCCTGGCAAGGAGGGGACAAAATGAACAATGAAGTACCGTATCAGTTATCTCAAGGACTAGATGTCCTTCGCCCCAAATCTGGTGAGGCTTATCCCATACCATGCGAAGAGTGGACGATGCTAAAGGGAAAAATTGGAAAACTTACTTCCGAACCATGGTTCTTCCAATCGCTTGGATTCCTTTTGCTTGGTGTGGCCGTATCTACATTTGTGGCCATTATTCTCGACACATTTCAATTGCCTGCGCAGCAACTTGCACTGGACATCGCATGGTCTGTTGTAGCCGTCACTGCTATTTGTGGTCTCGCATGCTTGTACTTCGCTAATAAAGAACGAGGCGTTCATCGAGAACGCGCTAGTGATGTGGTTGCACAAATGGATTTGATCGAAAAGCGCTATGAACGAACCCCCCCCTAACAATCGCACGTACGCGGACATCATAAAGCAACGCTCCTCGTTCCTCGTCGCGCTGCTTTTTGATGCTGGTGATGCGAAGCCTTAGCTCTTTGAAGAGTGGACATAGTGCTTGTTACATATTTCGATGAAGTAAAGTGCAATACGTCGAGGCAACCGTACTATTGGCTTGGTGGGATTATCTCTTCCGCCGAGACCATATGGAGCCTCGAAGCGCAGGTAGCCGAGCTTTCGCGTGAAATCTTCGGAACGCCCAATTTGTCGCGAGAGACGGAATTCCATGCCGCGGAGATATTTCATCGCAAACGCAATTTCAAGGAATGGTCAGAAGTATCGAAACGGTTGGATGTTCTAAAGCGCCTGTTGGTTATTCTCAACAACTCTGATGTGGGTAAGATCTACGCGCGTATCGATCCAGCTAAAATGGTAGCGAGCGACCCAGAGAAGAAGGCATTCATTTTCTTCACAGAGCGAGTAGATTGGTATCTACGCACAAAGAAATGCCCTGGCATCCTGATAGGAGATCGCGAGAACGATCGCGTTAGTGACATCTTCGCAGGGTCGCTTTCACGCTACCGCTCCACAGGCACCCCGTACGAATTTGGCAATAAGTTAACGCATTTAATTGATACAGTCCATTTTACAAATTCACACCACAGCCGTATGCTCCAGCTCGCCGACCTGTATGTTTGGACATTGCAATTTTGTGCTAGCCCCAACAACGAGGCAAGTCCTCGCTCTGACTTGGTAGACTTCATTCGTAATTCCACAAGGCTACTCATTCCAAACCACTACAAAGAGTGGCCAACTGAACAGTCATGGATTCGTGTCTAGGGGCTAACAACTCCCATAAGGGACTTCCCGTCAATACCGCCCGCTTGATGCTCTTGCCTTGAGCTTTCAGGCTTTTGCTGGTGGTCGTGTTGTCCTTGTTGCGGGGTGCTGCTGTGTCAGTGCGATGCGGTGTTGAACGTTGCCAGACTGCATTTCCATCCCGCAGGGACTTCCTGCGGTCGTAAACGGTCTTGTTGAGCCATCGCCGCTGGCGCGGACCAAGGCATAAACCGCGCCCGCAGACCTCGTTCGCTCATCGGTGTCGTCGGTGTTGATGATGCGCGAAGTTTGAGGGGAGTTGCAGTGCCACAAACAGGCAAAACCGAACGGCCGCGAGTTCCGTCGCGGCCGTTCGGTTCAACTCAGGCGTTCGACCGCGCCGCACCCGCTCGCCAGTCGAGGCAGTGACCCGGCTTCTGCTCAAGACCTCCGGGTGCGGGTCACCGCTTCAGTGGCCCGCCCGCATGCCGATGGCGCTGCCCAGGAACCCCCAGTTGTCGGCATCGTGGCGCAGGTGTTTGTGCACCGGCATGTAGATGTGGCTGGTGGCCGTGGCGACATGCAGCAGGATGGGATTGGCGCAGCCCTGGTCGTGCTGCATCTGTGCGGCAAACTTGTACGCGTTGCTGGGCACCACGCGGTCGTCATCGGTGGATGTGGTGATGATCGTCGGCGGGTAGCACACGCCCTTCTTGATGTTTTGTAGGGGCGAGTAGGCGTACAGCCATTTGAAGTCGGCCGCGCTCTTGTCGGCGTCGCCGTATTCGGAGATCCAGTATTCGCCGCCGGAGAATTTCTGGAAGCGCAGCATGTCCAGCACGCCATGGCCGATATACACCGCGCCGAACAGGTGCGGGTGCTCGGTCACGCTGGCGCCGGTCAGCAGGCCGCCGTTGGAGTAGCCCATGATCGCCAGGTGCGGTGACGAGGTGTAGTGGTGCGCGATCAGCCAGCGCGCGGCATTGGCGAAGTCGTCGAACACGTTCTGCTTGTTCTGCAGCATGCCGGCGCGGTGCCAGGCCTGGCCATACACGCCGCCGCCGCGCAGGTTGGGCATGGCGTACACGCCGCCCATGCGCAGCCAGGTGGCGATGGCCGGGCTGAAGTAGGGCGGCACGGTGATGTCGAAGCCGCCGTAGCCGTACAGCACCGTGGGGTTGGTGCCGTCCAGCGCCAGGCCCTTGCGGTGCACGATGAACATCGGCACCTCGACGCCGCCGGTCGATGGATAGAACACCTGCTGCACCACGTAGTGATCGGGGTCGAAGCGCACCTGCGGCTTGAAGAACACCCGCGCCTTGCCGTTGGCGACGTCATAGTGCTCGATCTCGCCGGGGCGCAGGAACGAGGTGAACGCGAAATACACATCGGGCGAGTCGTCGCGCGCCGAGATGCCGTCGACGGTGCCCATCGCATCCGGCAGCGGCACGTCGCGAATGAGCTTGCCGGCGGTGCTGTACAGCGCCAGGCGGCTCTTGTCGACGACCGCGCGGTGCACCAGCAGGCGGCCGTCGGCGAGGTGCACCGAGGTCAGCACCGTGCCGGTCTGCTGCGGAATCACCGTGCGCCAGTGCGCCGGCGCCGGATCCTTCATGTCGACCGCGATCAGGCGCCCCAGCGGCGCGTCCTGGTCGGTCTGCACGTACAGCGTGTCGCCCTGCGTGCCGATGGGCGTGTACGAGCCATCATCGGCGGTGAACAGCGGGCGCACCGGGGCCTTGATATCGGGGTGCTCGGGGTTGCCCAGATCGACGTAGTACAGCTCGTTGCTGGTGATGCGGAACTGGAAGTCGATGAACAGGTAGCGGCCGTTCTGCGAGGTCGAGCCGTCGATGATCCACTCGGGCTTGTCGGGACGCCGGTAGATGAGCTGGTCATCCGCCTGCGGCTTGTTGATCCAGTGGTAGTACAGCGCCTGGTCGGCCAGACGCTGCGCGATGGCCTTGCCCTTGGGCGGCTGCGGATAGCGCGAGTAGAAAAAGCCCGCGCTGTTGTGCGTCCAGCTGAGCCCGGAAAACTTCACCCAGCGCACGACATCGGGCAGCGTCTTGCCGGTAGCCACGTCCATGACGTGGATGGTCTGCCAGTCGGAGCCGCCCACCGACAGCGCGTAGGCGAGATAGCGTCCATTGGGCGAGGGCACGTAATTGGCCAGCGCGATGCCGCCGTGACGCGAGAGATGGTTCGGGTCCAGCAGCATGCGCGGCTTGCCATCCGGGCCGCGCTGCACGTACACCACCGATTGATTCTGGACCCCCGAGTTGCGGCTGAAGAACAGCCACGGGCCGCGCTGGATCGGCGGCGATTCCTTGGGGTAATTCCACAGCTGCGCGAGCTTGTTGTAGAACTCGGCGCGCAGCGGCAGGCTGTCGAGATAACCGTTGGTCAGCTTGTTCTCGGCGGCGATCCACGGGCCGAGCCGGGGATCACCGAGATTCTCCATCCACTGGTAGGGCGCGGGGACTTTCGTGCCGAAGTAGTTGTTCACCGTGTTGTCGCGCGGTGCGGGCGGGTAGCTCAATGGTGCAGCTTGCGCGGCAAGGGACAGGCCACCGGCAACAAGTGCAAGTGACGCGCACAGCGTCCGGATCAGAAAATTGGATTTCACCGCGAGCTCCCGCATGGCATGACCGCGCTCAATCTAGCGCCGCGCGCGGAGGCGGCCGTCCTGTTGTCGATAACGTAATGAATCCGGCATGTGCGCACGGGCCTGCCGCCCGCGTGACGACCCCGCCGCGCTGCGTGCCGATGGCCTGCTCCGTCATTTCCGCGCAGGAACGTCATCCCAGAATGCAAGAACGTCATCCACGAATGCTTGTGCCGGGGACGAGAATCGCTTCGTGCCAGCGAAGCGGGTCAGCCATCGCTTGGTGAAGGCACTGGATCCCCGCATGCGCGGGGATGACGAGCCAACATGCGCGGGGATGACGGGGTTGCGGGACGTACGGACGACGGTGCTGCTGGTGTGCAGGAACGACGGGGGTTTCGTATCAGGCGTCCCCGGCGGCGTCCAGGGCGAACCATTGCGCGATGCGTGCGCGCGACGCGGCCGGGTCGGCGGCGGCATGGCTGAATTCGTTGGTGTTCGGCGAGTACGCGTAATCCGCGGCCCAGGTTGGTGCGTGCGCGACGATCTCGCGCACGGCGTGCAGCGTGTGCTCGACGTCCGCCGTGGTCGTGCAGGGGTGGAAGGACAGACGCACCCAGCCGGGTTTCTGCGACAGGTCGCCGTGCTCGATGCGATCGGTGATGGCGCGCGAGCGCGACGGATCGACATGCAGCAGGTAATGCCCATACGTGCCGGCGCAGGAGCAGCCGCCGCGCGCCTGCACGCCGAAGCGGTCATTGAGCAGTTGCACCATGAGGTTGTAGTGCACGTTCTCGACATAGAACGAGAAGATCGCCAGGCGCTCGCGCTGCGCCGGGGCCATGACATGCACGCCGGGGATGGCGTGCAGCGCGTCGATGACGCGCGGCACGATGGCCTGCTCGCGCCGCTGCATGGCGGCCACGCCCATCTGCGTTTTGAGCTGCACCGCCAGCGCGGCCTTGATGGTCTGCAGGAATCCCGGCGTGCCGGCATCCTCGCGCGCTTCGATGTCGTCGAGGAACGAATAGCCGCCCCAGGGGTTGGTCCAGTTCACCGTGCCGCCGCCGGAGTCGTCCGGCGTGCGGTTGCGGTACAGGCCACGGTTAAAGATCAGCACGCCCGCCGCGCCCGGGCCGCCGAGGAATTTGTGCGGCGAAAACAGCACCGCATCCAGATAGGCCTCCGCATCGGCCGGGTGCATGTTGATCTCGACGTAAGGCGCCGAGGCGGCGAAATCGACGAACACCACCCCGCCGGCGCGGTGCATCCGTTTGGCCATGGCGTGGTAGGGCGTGGCGATGCCGGTGACGTTGGAGCAGGCGGTGAACGAGCCGATCTTCAGCGGCCGCGCGCGGTATTCGTGCAGCAGCGCGTCGAAAGCCGCCAGATCCACCAGGCCGTCGTGGTCGGGTGGAATCACCACGACATCGGCGAGCGATTCCAGCCACGAGGTGTGGTTGGAGTGATGCTCCATGTGGGTGATGAACACCACCGGGCGTTCGGCCTCGGGCACGCGGATGAAACGGCGCAGGCTCTCCGGCGCCTTCAGGCCGAGGATGCGCTGGAACTTGTTCATCGCCCCGGTCATGCCCGAGCCGGCGCACAGGATCACATCGTCCGGCCCGGCGTGGACGTGCGCCTTGATCAGCTCGCGCGCCTGGTGATAGGCCAGCGTCATCAGGCGCCCGGTTTCGCTGCTTTCCGAGTGCGTGTTGCCGACGAATGGGCCGAAACGCTGCAGCAGCCGCTGCTCGATCGGCGCGTACAGGCGCCCGCTGGCGGTCCAGTCGGCGTAGATCAGGCGCTGCTCGCCGTAGGGCGAGCGGAAGGTCTGGTCCTGGCCCACGGTATGCGCCCGGTAGGGCGCGAAATGGTTTTCGAGAGCATCCATCATCGATTGCCGATCAAGCCCGGTCGCGCGGCGGCCGGATTGCGTCAAGCATAACCCGCGCTGCCCGCGCGGGCCTGCGTGCGGCCACGCGGCGCCACTGGGCAGGGCCGTGTGTCCGCGCATCGCCCTGCCATCATTGCGCCCGCTGCGGCCGGCCGCCGATCGCGCGCTGGCGCGGCTCCACGGCTACTGCGCGCCGGCTCCGAGATCAGCCGGCGCAAGGCCGTGCACGGCCCGCGCATGCATGGCGTGCAGCAGCGCGGCGAAATCGCGCGCGTAGCCGGACGAGTCGAACAGCGCAGTGTGCGCGCGCTGCCGCGCGAGACGCTCGCGCAGTGCGATGCGCGCACCGGCATCGCGGCCCAGCGCGACGGCGCGGGCGATGAAGTCGGCCTCGTCGCGGGCGTTGCACTCCGTCATTCCGAGATGATGGTTGAGGCTGCCGGCCACGCGTGCGGCGAACGTTGCGCCGGGGCAGGTGAGCACCGGGCAGCCGGCATGCAGCGAGTCGCTGGCGCTGGTGTGGGCGTTGTACGGATGCGTGTCCAGCACCAGGTCGGCGTGGTGGAACAGGCCGAGATATTCGGCGTGCGCGCGGCGCGCGGCGAACACCAGCCGCGCCGGATCGATACCGGCCTGCGCGGCGGCGGCGCGCAGGCGCAGGTCGCCGTCACCGAGGCCTTGCAGCAGCCACAGCACGCTGTCGGGCACGGCGCGCAGGATGTCCATATAGCTGGCGAAACGCTGCGGCGCGAGCTTGTAACCCTGGCCGAAGCTGGCGAACACGGCGCTGCGCGCGGGCAGGCCCAGCGCGGCGCGCGGCGGCGGCGCGATGGGCGTGCGTGCCGCGTCGATGGGCTGGTAGCAGCGCGGCAGGCGCGCCACGCATTCGCTGTAGTGCGCGCGCTGCGCGGCGGGTACGACGAAGGCATCGGCGATCAGATAGTCATGCCAGGGCGTGCCCGCGCTGCCGGGATAGCCCAGCCAGTTGACCTGCAGCGGCGCCGGTCGCCGCGCGAACAACTCGGGGCGCCCGCCGCCGCACCACACATCCAGGTCCAGCAGCACGTCGATGGCGTCGCTGCGGATGCGTTGCGCCAGTTGCGCCGTGGGCATCGCGCTGGCATCCAGCAGCGGCGCACAGGCGGCCAGGCGCGCACGCCACGGCGAGGCGTCGTCGGTGCTGAGCGCGTACAGGTGCAGATGCAGCGCGGGATCGCGTGCCAATGCTTCGAGCAGCGGCGTGGCCAGCAGCGCGGTGGCGTGCTGATGGAATCCGGCGGAGACCAAGCCCACGCGCAGCGCTGCCGCGGCGGCGCGCGGCGCGGGAGGCGGCTCGGTCGCCGGAAGTTTGGCGGCCAGGGTGCGCGCGGCGATCTCCGCGCAGCGGCGTTGCTCGGCGGGCGTGGCCGCTTCGGCCAGGAACGCGAACGGCGCGATGCCCGGGGTGCCGGCCGCGAGCTGCGCGCGCAACCAGGTACTGCGCGCGTCCACCGCGCGCCAGGCGCAGCACTGGCGCTCGGCGAACTGCAGTTGCGCGGCGATGCGCACATCGTCCGGCGCCTGTGCCAGCGCGGCGCGATAGGTGGCGACGGCGCGCTCGATGTGCTGTTGTTCCTCGGCCATCAGCCCGGCCTGCAACAGCAGCCGGACATCCGCGGGCGCGTGCGCCAGGCCGGCACGGCTGGCCGCTTCGGCAGCGGCCCAGTCGCGCCGCGCGGCGCGCGCCTGCGCCAGCAGCAGCGCGGTTTCGGCTTGCGGCGCCTGCGGATCTTGCAGCGCCGCCAGCACGCGCTGCTCGGCCTGCGCGACGTCGCCTTGCTCCAGTTCCACGGCGGCCAGATTGAGTGCGCTGCCGGGGTCGCGGGTCTGCGCGAATGCCTGCGCGTAGGCGCGCGCGGCGGCGGCGAGGTCGCCTTGCGCGCGGCGCAGGCTGCCAAGCTGGTTGAGCGCGGCGGGATGCGCGGGATCCAGCTTGAGCGCGGCATCCAACGCCTGCGCGGCGCCCGCGACATCGCCCGCCGCCAACAGCGCGCTGGCCAGGTTCAGCCACGCGGCGAAGTGTTGCGGCGCCAGTTGCGTGGCCGCGCGCAACGCCTGCACGGCATCGTCGTCGCGTTGCATCAGCAGCAGCGCCACGCCATGCAGGCGCGCCGCTTCGGCGGAGTGCGGCCAGCGCTGGCGCAGCGCGCGCGCCTGGGTTTCGGCGGCAGCAGCTGGGCCGTGTTGCAAGCGTTGCGCCAGTGCGTCGAGCTCGGCCTCGAGGCTCATGCCGGCTGCGCGAGCTGCTGCAGTTGTTCGGCCAGGTCGGCGCGGCGCAGCGCGGCGCCGAGCTCGTCCAGATCGCCGTCGAGGATGTCCTGCAGGCGGTGCAGGGTGAGGTTGATGCGGTGGTCGGTGACGCGACCCTGCGGATAGTTGTAGGTGCGGATGCGCTGGCTGCGGTCGCCCGAACCCACCTGCAGCTTGCGCGTCGCGGCGTGCTGCGCGGCCTGCGCGCTGCGCTCGCGGTCGAGCAGGCGCGCCTTGAGCAGCATCAGCGCGCGCGCGCGATTCTTGTGCTGGCTGCGCTCGTCCTGGCATTCGACCACCAGGCCGCTGGGCAGGTGCGTGATGCGGATCGCCGAGTCGGTCTTGTTGACGTGCTGGCCGCCGGCGCCGGAGGCGCGGAACGTGTCGACCTTCAGATCGGCGTCGCGCAGTTCGATGTCACTGACCTCATCCTGCTCGGGCAGCACCGCGACGGTGGCGGCGGAGGTGTGGATGCGGCCCTGGGCCTCGGTGGCGGGCACGCGCTGCACGCGGTGCGTGCCGGATTCGTACTGCAGCGCGTTCCAGGCGCCGGGGCCTTCGACGCGCGCGATCAGCTCCTTGTAGCCACCGTGCTCACCGGGACTGCTGGACAGGATTTCCACGCGCCAGCCGCGGCGCTCGGCATGGCGCAGGTACATGCGTGCCAGATCGCCGGCGAACAGCGCGGCCTCGTCACCGCCGGTGCCGGCGCGCAGTTCCAGATACAGCGCGCCGCCAGCGTGCGGGTCCGGCGGCAGCAGGGCGATTTCCAGCTCGGCCTCGCGCGTGGCGATCTCGGCATCGAGGCGCGCGAGATCCTCGCCGGCCAGCGCGCCCAGCTCGGCATCGTCGAGCAGTGCGCGCGCGGCCTCACGCTCGCGTTCGCTGGCGCGCAGCGCGGCCACGCCCGCGGCCACCGGAGCGAGGCGCGCGTGCTCGCGCGTGAGCGCGCGCCAGCGCGTGGCATCGCCGCTGGCGCCGGGCTCGGCGAGCAGGCGGTCGAGTTCCTCGTGGCGTTCGGCCAGCGCCTGCAGGCGTTGCTTCAGCGCCGCGTTCATGACTCGTCATTGGCCGGACAGCCGTACAGACGCGCCGCGGCGCGCAGTAGCTCGGCGTCGCCCTGCGCAGCGGCTTCGCGCAGCTTGACGCTGGGCGTGTGCAGCAGCTTGTTGGTCAGCGTGTTGGCGAGAAACGCCAGCGCCTCGTCGGGGCTCTTGCCATGGGCGATCATGGCCTGCGCGCGCGCCAGTACCTCGTCGCGCTGCAGCTCGGCGGCATGGCGCAGGGTCTGCACCGGATTGTGCGCGGCCAGCGCCTGGCGCCATGCCTGGAAGCGTTCGACCTGCAGCTCGATGAGCGTTTGTGCTTCCTGCGCGGCGGCCTGGCGCGCGCGCTTGCCCTCATCCATCACCTGGTGCAGATCGTCGATGCCGTACAGGAACACATCGCGCAGTTCGGCCACATCGGGCGCGATGTCGCGCGGCACCGCCAGATCGACCATGAACATGGGCCGATGACGACGCCTGGCCAGCGCCTGCTGCACCATGCCGCGGTCGATGATCGGCGCATGGCTGGCGGTGGAGCTGATCACGATGTCGGCCGCGGCCAGTTGCGCCGGCAGATCGGACAATGGCACCGCCAGCCCGCCGGTGCGCTGCACCACGGCCAGCGCGTTGCTCATGGTGCGGTTGGCCACCACCAGGCGCGCGACCTTGCGTTCGGTCAGGTGGCGCGCGGCCAGCTCGATGGTTTCGCCGGCGCCGATCAGCAGCACCTGCGCGTGCGCGATGTCGGTGAACAGGCGCTCGGCCAGGCGCACCGCGGTGTAGGCCACCGACACCGGCTGCGCGCCGATGCGCGTATCGGTGCGCACGCGTTTGGCCACGGCGAAGGTGTGCTGCAACAGGCGTTCGAGGGTGACGTTGAGCGTGTGCGCCTGGTGCGCATGCTGGTAGGCGTCCTTGATCTGGCCGAGGATCTGCGGCTCGCCCAGCACCATCGATTCCAGCCCCACCGAGACGCGAAACAGGTGCCGCACCGCGTCCTGCTCGTGCCAGCGCTGCAGGAAATCTTGCAGCCGCCCCGGCGCCAGGCAATGGCGTTCGTGCAGCCAGCTCGCCGGCACGTCCTCGGCGCCGGCGGCCACGCTGCAATACAACTCGGTGCGGTTGCAGGTGGACAGGATCAGCGCTTCCTCGACGCCGGGTTGCGCGCGCAGTTCGTGCAGCGCATCGCCCAGTTGGTCATCGGCAATGGCCACCTGTTCGCGCAGGGCGACCGGCGCGGTGAGGTGGTTGAGGCCATAGGCAATCAGCGTCATGCGGGATGGGCGGCAGCGATCGGGTAAGCTTTTGCGAACACCCGGAACAAGGCCCGGCGCCTGCGCGCATGGGCATGTCCGGGACAGGCCGGCAGGCGAAAGGCAGGCGGATAGGATAGTGCGGACAGGCGCGATCGGGTTCAAGTTGCGGCACGTGATGGCATTGCCGCTCGTCTGCGCGCTGCTCTCCGCCTGCGCCAGCACCGCGCCGCGCATGGGCAAGCCCGACGCGGCGCCCGTGCCGCCGCCCGCGCAGCCGCTGGCGCGATTGCCCGCGCCCGCCACGCCACAGGCGGCGGTGATGGCGGATGTGATGCACGGCGATTTCGCGCTGGCGCACAACGACTTGCCCGTCGCGGCACGCGCCTACCTGCGTGCCGCGCAGGCGGCGGACAACCCCGAGCTGGCCGAACGCGCGCTGGATCTGGCCATCGCCGTGCGCGATGTACCGCTGGCGCGGCAGGCGCTGGCACGCTGGCAGGCCCTGGGCGCACCTGTGGCGGGCGTGCGCCAGGCGCGTGCCAGCCTGGCGCTGGCCGCAGGCGACCGCGCGGATGCCATGGTTGCGTTCACCCAGCTCACCGGGCAGGGCGCGGCGGGCTGGCGGGAGGCGCTGCGCGCGCTGGCTGGCGCGCGCGATCCGGTCCTGGCGGGCGCGGTGCTGGAGCACATTGCCACGCCGCAGCGGCTGGCCGGACAGGACGACGCGTTATGGCTGGCGTGCAGCGAACTCGGTGCACGGCTGGGGCGCAGGCATTTCGCGCGCACGCTGGCCGCGGCCAGTGTGCGCCACGACGGTAGTGCAGCCGCGTATTTGTGGCAGGCACAGTTGCGGCAGGCAGATGGCGATCGCGCCGGCGCCGAGGCCAGCCTGCAAGCAGGGCTGCGCCGGCATCCGCGCAATATTCCGCTGCGCCTGGTGCGCGCCGCGCGCCTCGCCGAGGCCGGCGCCAGCCCGGCTGCGCTGGGTCTGCTGGACAATGGTCCGCAGAACCACGACACCTACGCGCTGCGCGCGGCCATCGCGGCGCGCGCCCGGCAGCAGCCGGCGTTGCGCGCGCTGTATGCCGAACTCGCCCGCCTGCCCGCCGCGCGTCGCGGCGACGAGGAGTACCTGCTGGGCCAGCTCGCCGAGCTGCTCGGGCAACCGCGTGCGGCGTTGCGCTGGTACGCGGCGGTGCCGGCTGGCGCCGAACACGGATTTGCCGCCGCCATCCGCCGCGCCGTGCTGCTGGACCGGACCGGGCAGGCGGTGGCGGCGCGCACGCTGGCCGACACGCTGGCCAGGGAATCCTTCGAAGACCCGCCGCACTATCGCCAGGCCTGCGTGCTGCAGGCCGAACTGGCGCAGCGCGCGCGCGACTGGCCGCGCGCCATCGCCGCCTACAATCGCGCGCTGTTGTTCGATCCCGATGCCTGGGATCTGGTGTATGCGCGTGGCGTGAGTTATGCCGAAGCGGGTCGTACCGCTGACGCGTTGCGCGATTTTCACCGCGTGCTGGCGGCGCAGCCGGACAATGTCGACGCCATGAACGCGCTGGGTTTCACCCTGGTCGATGCCGACCGCGATCTGCCCGAAGCCGGGGTTTTGCTGGCGCGCGCGCTGGCGGCGCGCCCGGACGACGCCGCGATCAACGATTCCTGGGGCTGGCTGCAATATCGGCTCGGCGATTACCCCGCGGCGGTGACGGCCTTGCGCAAGGCATGGCGCCTGCAGGCCAGCGCGGAGATCGGCGCGCATCTGGCGCACGCGCTGCTGGCCAGTGGCGCGCGTGCGCAGGCGCGGCAAATCCTCGATGCGGCGTGGCGCATCGATCCGCATAGCCGCAGCGTGCAGGCGCTGCGCGGGCAGATCGGCTCATGATGCGGCGTGGATTGCGCCTGTCGGCGCCGTTGGTGCTGCTGCTGTTGCTGGCGGCCTGCGCGCCGACCCCGCTGGTGCTGCGTCCGGGCACCGGCGCCGAACGAGCCGCGCAGGCGCGGCGCGCGCAGGTGCTGGCGCAGTTGCCGGTGTGGCGGGCCAGCGGGCGCATCGGCGTGGCCGACGCGCGGCAGGGTGGCAGTGGCGGTTTCGACTGGGCAGAGGATGGCGAGTCGATCGACTTCACCCTGACCGCGCCGATCACCGGGCGCAGCTTCCGCCTGCAAAGCGGCCCCGATGGCGCCTGTCTCAGCGGTCTCAAGCCGCAGCCGGTCTGCGCGTTCGACGCTGCCGGTCTGTTGCGTACCGAGCTGGGCTGGGAGTTGCCGCTGCGCGAGCTGCGCGCATGGGTATTGGGCATGGCCGCGCCGGGCAGCGCCAGTCGCATGCAGTACGGCCTCGACGGGCTGCCGGCGCAATTGCAGCAGGATGGCTGGGTGATCCAGTACCGCAGTTGGGATCGGCAGGCGCGGCCGCTGGCCATGCCGCGCCTGATCGAGGCGCAGCGCGCGCCGTACTCGGTGCGCCTGTACGTGGAGCAATGGCGGTTTCCCGAGCTGGCGGCCAAGCCCGCAGCTGCGTCCGGCGCGCACGGCGATGCTCCCGGCCGGCGTTGACGGCGAAGGCTGGAGCGCCTGGCCGGCGCCCGCCAAGCTCAATCTGAGCCTGCGCATCGTGGGCCGGCGCGCGGATGGCTATCACCTGCTGCAGACCGTATTCCGCCTGCTGGACTGGGGCGATACCGTGTACCTGCGCGTTCGCGATGACGGCCGCATCGTGCGCGTGGCGGGTCCCGACAACCTGCCCGCCGACGACGATCTGGGCGTGCGTGCGGCGCGGGCGCTGCAGGCCGCCAGCGGCTGCGCGCTGGGCGCCGACATCGCCCTCGACAAGCGCATCCCGCAGGGTGGCGGGCTGGGCGGCGGCAGCTCGGATGCGGCGACGGTGCTGCGCGCGCTCAATCTGCTGTGGGGTTGCGCGCTGGACGAACAGTGCCTCGCCCGCATCGGGCTGGCGCTGGGCGCCGATGTGCCGGTGTTCGTGCATGGCCGCGACGCGCTGGCCGAGGGCGTCGGTGAACAGCTCACGCCGCTGGTCTTGCCGCCGGCCTGGTACGTGGTGATCTGGCCCGGTGTGGCGGTGCCCACCGCGGCGCTGTTCCGGGCAGCCGAATTGACACGCGATGCCGCGCCCGAGACAATCGCACGCTTGAGTTGCGGGGCCGTGCGTGACAATGCCTTCGAGCCAGTCGTGCGTGCGCGCTACCCCGCGGTCGCCGCGGCGCTGGACTGGCTGGGCGGTTCGAGCGCGGCGCGATTGTCCGGCAGTGGCGCCTGCATCTTCGCCGAGTTGGCGGACCGTGCCAGCGCCGAACGCATCGCCCGTGACTGTCCCGCGCCCTGGAAGGCATGGGTGGCTGCAGGTGCGGAACGCTCGCCGCTGCTGGCCGCGCTCGAGGATTTCGGCAAGGTCCGCAGTGTCGGTTGATCTTGCAGTTCGTGTTTGCCGTTGGGGCGTCGCCAAGTGGTAAGGCACCGGGTTTTGATCCCGGCATCCGCAGGTTCGAATCCTGCCGCCCCAGCCACTTCCCGCGTTTCCCGCATTGTTTGATCCGCCACAGGCCAGCGACGTGAACGCCTCCAACAATTCCGGGCTGATGCTGTTTACCGGCAACGCGCATCGCGCACTGGCCGAGGACGTCGCGCATCGTCTGGGCGTGCCGCTGGGCAAGGCGCAAGTCGGGCGCTTTTCCGACGGCGAGGTGCAGGTCGAGATCGAGGAAAACGTGCGTCGCCAGGAAGTGTTCGTGCTGCAGCCGACGTCGGCGCCGACCGCGGAAAACTTCATGGAGCTGCTGGTGCTGATCGATGCGCTGAAGCGTGCCTCGGCGGCCAGCGTGACCGCGGTGATTCCTTACTTCGGCTATGCACGGCAGGATCGTCGCCCGCGTTCGGCGCGCGTGCCGATCACCGCCAAGCTGGCCGCGCGGATGATTGGCACCGCCAATTGCGACCGCGTGCTGACGGTGGACTTGCACGCCGACCAGATCCAGGGTTTTTTCGATGTGCCGGTGGACAACGTGTATGCCTCGCCGGTGCTGCTGGCGGATGCCTGGCGCCGTTACGGCGGCGACAATCTGATCGTGGTCAGCCCCGACGTTGGCGGGGTGGTGCGCGCGCGCGCCATCGCCAAGCGTCTGGACGACGCCGAGTTGGCGATCATCGACAAGCGCCGTCCGCGGCCCAATGTGTCCACGGTGATGAACATCATCGGCGACGTGGAGGGCAAGACCTGCGTGATGGTGGATGACATCGTGGATACCGCCGGCACCTTGTGCGCCGCTGCCGCGGCGCTGAAGGAAAACGGCGCGCGCAAGGTGGTGGCGTACTGCGTGCATCCGGTGTTGTCCGGTGTCGCGCTGGGCAATATCGAGGCCTCGCATCTGGACGAACTGGTGGTGACCGATACCATCCCGCTGCGTCCCGAGGCGAAGGCCTGCAAGCGCATCCGCCAGCTCTCGGTGGCCGAGTTGCTGGCCGAAACCATCCGCCGCATCGCCTATGGCGAGTCGGTCAGTTCGTTGTACGTGGATTGAGGCAGGCGCGGGAAGTCGGTAGCCGATAACAGGTAGCCGTTAGCCGGAAGGCACGGCGGCTCCGCTGTCATCCAGAGGCGTAGCCGAGGGATCCCGGCGCCGGGATCCCGCGCTGCGCTCGGGTGGCAATTGAAAGTTCGAAAGCAGGGAGCAGGGAACCGTGAAGAGCTGCACTGTTGATGCGAGTCATCAGTCTTCCCCGGTCCATGGTCCCGGCTCCGCAAGCATTCGCTCTCCTGGTCGCGGGTAGAGCATCCTCCGCCGCGAGGCGGGTTTTTCAACCGAAGGTCGTTACCAATGGCAAGCAAACATGAAATCAAGGCGCAAATTCGCAAGGACGAGGGGAAAGGTGCGAGCCGCCGCCTGCGTCACGCGGATTTCGTCCCTGCCGTGATCTACGGTGGCACGCAGCCACCGCAAAGCCTGCAGCTGATCCACAACGATGTGGCCCTGGCCGCGCGCAACGAATGGTTTTTCTCGACCCTGCTCGATCTGAACATCGAGGGCAAGGTGCAGAAGGTGCTGCTGCGTGACTTGCAGCGGCATCCGGTGAAGCCGCGCGTGCTGCATCTGGATTTCCAGCGCATCGACGAGTCCAAGCCGATCCGCCTCAAGGTACCGCTGCACTTCCTCAACCAGGAAAAATCGCCGGCGGGCAAGATCGCCGGACTGCTGATCATGCACGAGGTCAACGAGGTGGAAATCTCGTGCCTGCCATCCCGGCTGCCCGAGCACATCGAAGTGGATCTGTCGACGCTGGAGAAAGGCGACATCGTGCATCTGTCCAGCATCAAGCTGCCCGAGGGCGTCCAGATCCCCGCGCTGCGCCTGGGCAAGGAACACGATCTGGCCGCGGTCGTGGTCAAGGAAGCGCGCGTCGAGGTCGAGGAGGAAACAGCTGCACCCGCGGCCGCCGCCGAAGTGCCCGCGACAGCGGTCAAGGCCGATGCGGCCAAGACCGATGCGGCCGCCAAGGCCGAGCCGGGCAAAGGTAAGAAGTAAGCCCGTCGGGCCGGGCCGTCATGGCCCGGCCCGCGCGCAGCCCGCATGAGCACACTGCGTCTCATCATCGGCCTCGGCAACCCCGGGGCCGAATATTTGCGTCATCGCCACAACGCCGGGTTCTGGTTCATCGATTCATTGGCGCTGTCCGCGGGAGCGCGCTTCACGCGCGAGGCACGCCTGCACGGTGAGGCCGCGCGCATCACGCTGGCCGGGCAGGATGTGCGCCTGTTCAAGCCGATGACCTTCATGAACGAAAGCGGCCGTGCGGTGCAGGCGGCGCTGGCCTACTGGAAGATCGCGCCGGAGGAATGCCTGGTCGCGCACGATGATCTCGATCTCGCCCCCGGCACCGCGCGGCTGAAGTTCGACGGCGGCCACGGTGGCCAGAACGGCCTGCGCGACATCATCGGCCAGCTTGGGCATGGACGGTTTCACCGTCTGCGCATCGGCATCGGTCACCCCGGTCAGCGCGATGCGGTGACGCCGTGGGTGCTGGGCCGGCCGAACCGCGCCGACGAGGAGGCCATGCTCGATGCCATCGCACGCGCGCTGCAGGTGCTGCCGCTGGCCGTGCAAGGCGAGTTCAACGAGGCGATGAAGCGGCTGCATACGGTGGAAAACCCGGACCCGGGTTGAATCCGCGCACGGCCATGGCGGGCGGGTCGTCGCCAGAAAAGCAGAAAGCAGAAACTTGTCGCGCGTGGCATGGTCCGCGGTTTTTCGCCGGGTCCCGGGTTGCGCGCCACCATTCAGGAGTTTGATCGATGGGTATTCAATGCGGCATCGTCGGCCTGCCCAACGTGGGCAAGTCCACGCTGTTCAACGCACTCACCCGCGCCGGCATCGCCGCGGCCAATTTCCCGTTCTGCACCATCGATCCCAACATCGGCGTGGTGCCGGTGCCCGATCCGCGCCTCGCGCAACTGGCCGAGATCGTCAAGCCGCAGAGGACCATACCGACCGCGGTGGAGTTCGTCGATATCGCCGGGCTGGTGGCGGGCGCGTCCAAGGGCGAGGGCCTGGGCAACAAGTTCCTGGCCAACATCCGCGAAACCGACGCCATCGCGCACGTGGTGCGCTGTTTCGAGCACCCGGACATCATCCACGTCGCCGGCAGGATCGATCCGATCTCCGATATCGACACCATCGACACCGAGCTGGCATTGGCCGATCTGGAATCGGTGGAGAAGGCGCTCAACCGCGTCGAGCGCGCGGCCAAGGCCAACGACAAGGAAGCGCTGGCCAGGCGTCCCGCGCTGCAAAAAGTGCGCGCCGCGCTGGATGCCGGCAAACCGGCGCGTGCGGCCGGTCTCGATGCCGAGGAACGCGCACACTTGCGCGAGCTGTTCCTGCTCACGCTGAAGCCGCTGATGTACATCGCCAACGTGCGCGAGGACGGCTTCGAGAACAACCCGCACCTCGATGCAGTGCGCGCGCGCGCCGCCGCCGAGGGCGCCGAGGTGGTGCCGGTGTGCGCCGCGATCGAGGAGGAACTGGGCCAGCTCGACGAGTCCGAGCGCATGGTGTTCCTCGAGGAAATGGGCCTGCACGAGCCCGGCCTCGACCGCGTGGTGCGCGCCGGTTACAAGCTGCTGGGCCTGCAGACCTATTTCACCGCCGGCGTCAAGGAAGTGCGCGCGTGGACCGTGCGCAAGGGCGCCACCGCGCCGCAGGCCGCGGCGGTGATCCACACCGATTTCGAGAAAGGCTTCATCCGCGCCGAGACGATCAGTTTCGCGGACTTCATCAAGTACCGCGGCGAAGCCGGTGCGCGCGATGCCGGGCGCCTGCGCCTGGAAGGCAAGGACTACATCGTGCAGGAAGGCGACGTGCTGCACTTCCGCTTCAACGTGTGAGCGCGAACCGGATTCAGCACCGACGCTTCAACCCTCTTCGAAGTAGTCGGAGTCAACGCGTTTGATCGCATAGGAGCCGGCGGCGGCGACGCCAACATCAAAGTCGATCATCAGATCAGCCAACTGCTTGCCATCGATCAGCACCACCTTGGTGTCGATGCGTGATGCATAGTCGGCGGCGTCGGCGGTAAAGCACGACGTGGTGATGAATACCCCTTTGCGGGCACGCTGCCCTTGCAACGCACCGACGAATTTCTGGATTTCGGGCCTGCCGACGGACCCCTGCCAGCGTTTGGCCTGGATGAACAGGGTATCGAGCCCGAGCCGGTCTTCCTTGATGATTCCGTCGATGCCGCCGTCACCAGTCTGGCCGATGCGCTCGCCGGCGTCGCGTCGCGAGCCGCCATAGCCCATCTTCACCAAAAGCTCCACCACCAGCTGTTCGAAAAAAGTGGGCGAACTGGCCAGGATGCGGGATAAGAGCTCCTCGGCCAGTTGTGCCCGCAAGCCTTGATACGCGGCTTCGATCGTCTCTTCCGGCGTGCTTTGCGAAACAGGTGCTTCGATCGGGGCACTGGACTTGCCGGCGTACCTCGCGGCATTCAGCAGCTCGACGAATTCAGGAAATCGTTGCAGGAACTTGACGTCGATCCGGTCGGGATGGTCGGCCAGCACGTTCAATCCGCGCGCGGTGATCTTGGACACGCCGCGCCGGGGTGATTCGAGCAGGCCTGCCATCTTCAGGTATCTGCGCGCCCAGCCGATGCGGTTTTTGAACAGGCCTTGCCGCCCGGAGGGCAGCAGTTGCGCGCGCTCAGCCGCAGCAAGCTGGAAGTGCTGCGCCAGACTTTCCTCGGCATCCCCAAGCGTGTGTTCGCCTCCATCTGCCAGGAATCGCAGCAGGGGAAGCATGCAGCTTTGATAGTCGGGAATTGCCATGGCCTGAGAAGAGCTTCAGTGCGTGTTCCGGGCACGAATGAGGCGGCAATCAGCGCTCGTGCAACTGTGCCTCCAGCACGGCCAGTTCCTGCGGCGTGCCCAGGTTGTGCCAGTCGCCAGTGTAATGCTCGCCGCTGATCTGGCCCTTGCGCATGGCGTGGCGCAGCAGCGGTGCCAGTTTGAATACCGGCGGCGTGGCTTCGGTGCCGGGTGCGTCGCCCAGCACTTCGCGCCAGTGCTCGAACAATTGCGGCCGGTACACGCCGATGTTGGCGTAGGTCAGCCGCGGCGCACCGTCCTCATGCAGCAGGCCGTCGCGCAGGGCGAAATCACCCCCGGCGTGGTATGGCGGGTTGTCCACCATCACCAGGTGCGCCAGGCCCGCGGGCTCGGCGGGCAACGTGGCGAAGTTGTAGTCGGTGTAGAGATCGGCGCTGACGGCGATGAAGGGGTCGGCGCTGCCCAGCAGCGCCAGCGCGCGCAGCATGCCGCCGCCTGTTTCCAGCGGCGTCTCGCCTTCGTAGCTGTAGCGGATGCGCAGTCCCCAGCGCGCGCCGTCGCCCAGCGCTTCGGGAAACTGCCCACCCAGGCGCGCGGTGTTGATCACCACGTAGCGCACGCCGGCGGCGGCCAGGCGTTCGAGGTGGTAGCCGATCAGCGGTTTGCCGGCCAGCGGCAGCAGGGGTTTGGGCGTCGTGTCGCTGAGCGGGCGCATGCGCGCGCCGCGACCGGCCGCGAGGATCAGCGCCCTCATGCGCGCGGCAGGGTCAGGTCGCGCCCGGCCGTCGCGCGTTGCAGCAGCGCGGCCAGGTCGGCGAAGTCGGGGTCGGCGCGCGCGGCCTCCAGCGCGTAGCCCAGCACCCGCGGCAGGTCGGCCAGGTATTGCGCCTTGCCATCGCGGTAGTACAGGCGACAGAAGATGCCCAGCACCTTGAGGTGGCGCTGCAGACCCATCAGGTCGAAGGCGCGCAGGAAATCCGCTTCGTCGCGCGCGGCCGGCCACAGCCCGGCACCGACGGCGCGCGTGCGGTAATCCAGCGCCCAGCGGCGCACCTGCGCGGCGGGCCAGGCGATGTAGCAGTCCTTGAGCAGGGAAACCAGGTCGTAGGTGAGCGCGCCGCGCACGGCGTCCTGGAAGTCGATGATGCCGATGCCGCCATCGGGCAGGGCCAGCAGGTTGCGACTGTGGTAATCGCGATGCACGAACACGCGCGGTTGCGCCAGCGCGCTGTTGCACAGCCGGCGCATGGCCAGCTCCAGCGTGTCCCAGTCGGCGCAGGCCAGTTGCGTGCCGAGGTGGCGCTCGAGAAACCACGTCGGCAGCAGCTCCATCTCGGCGATCAGGCGCGGCGCGTCGTAAAGCGGCAGGCCGCTGCCGTCCACTTTGCGCTGCATGATCAGCAGCGCGTCCAGCGCGCGCGCGTACAGCGCATCGACCGCGTCGGATGCCAGCAGCGGCAGAACCGTGGCGCTGCCCAGATCCTGCATGGCGATGAAGCCCAGGGTGGCGTCGCTGGCATAGACCTCGGGCGCGACCAGACCGGCGGCGCGCAGGCGTGCGGCGATATCCAGCCAGGGGCGGATGTCCTCGTGCGCGGGCGGGGCGTCCATCACGATCACGCTGCGGCCAGTGCCGCGCGTGCCGCGCCAGTAACTGCGAAAGCTGGCATCGCCGGAGGCCGGCGCGAGGCGCAGCAAGGGTTCGTGCAGCATGTCGCGCGTCCAGCGCAGGCGCGCGGCGGCGCGATCGTCGGGTGTATCCATCGTGCATCGAATGCCGAAAATCCAAGCATAGCGGCTGACTTGCTGCAGGTGGCGCGTAGGCCGCCGCGACGGCGGTTTTGGCGCACAGTGCGCCAGCCCTTACACTGGCGCGCTTTTCCGAGGATTCCGCCATGCATGTGATCGAAGGCACGTTCGCCACGCCGCGCGGGCGCATCGCGCTGGTCGCTTCGCGTTTCAACGGGCATATCGTCGATGCGCTGGTCGCGGGCGCGCGCGACATGCTGCTGCGCCACGGCGTCGGCGATGATGCCATCGACCTGGTGCGCGTCCCCGGTGCGTTCGAGCTGGGGCCGGTGGCCGCGCGGCTGGTCGCGGGACGCAAGCATGCGGCGGTGATCGCGCTGGGCTGCGTGATCCGCGGCGCCACCGCGCATTTTGAGTACGTCGCCGGCGCCGCCGCCAACGGCGTGGCGCAGGCCGCGCAGGCGGGCACGGTGCCGGTGGTGTTTGGCGTGCTCACCACCGAGAGCATCGAGCAGGCCATCGAGCGCGCAGGCACCAAGGCCGGCAACAAGGGTGCTGATGCCGCGCTGGCCGCGATCGAGTTGATCGACCTCTATGCCAGGTTGGGCGCATGAGTGGCGTGCGCAGCCCGCGCGGAAGGACTGGCGTGGTGCATGGCGTGGACCTTGCCGCACGCGGCCGGGCGCGCCGACGTGCGCTGCAGGCGCTGTACGCGTGGCAGATGTCGGGCACGTCCATCGAGGGCGTGATCGAGCAGTTCCGCCACGAACAGGACATGGAAGTGGCCGATCTCGAATATTTCGAAAACTTGCTGCGCGGTGTCGCGCAGCATGTCGATGAACTCGACGCCGGGCTGCTGCCGTTTCTGGATCGCACGATCGCGCAGGTCGATCCGATCGAGCGCGGCGTGCTGCGCCTGGCCGCCTACGAGTTGCGCTACCGCGTCGACGTGCCCTACCGCGTGGTACTCAACGAGGCCATCGAGGTGACCAAGCGCTTCGGGGCCGACCACGGCCACAGTTACGTCAACGGCGTGCTCGACCACCTCGCCGCGCAATGGCGCGCGCCCGAGTACGGCGCCGCGCGCTTGTAAATGCGCGGACATGGCCGAGTTCGATCTGATCGCAGCCCTTCGCGCACGCAGCCGCCACGCGCGCGACGACGTGCGGCTGGGCATCGGTGACGACGCCGCACTGCTGCAACCCGCGCCCGGCATGCAACTGGTCGCCTGCACCGACACGCTCAACGCCGGCGTGCATTTCCCGGCCGCCACCGTGCCGCAAGCGATCGGCTGGAAGGCGCTGGCGGTGAACCTGTCGGATCTGGCCGCGATGGGTGCCGAACCCGCCTGGGCGCTGCTGGCGCTGAGTCTGCCGCAGGCTGATGCGGCCTTCGTCGAGGCGCTCGCCGACGGCTTGGCGCGGCTGGCCGCGCAGCACGGCGTGGCGCTGGTCGGTGGCGACACCACGCGCGGACCGCTGGGCCTCACCGTCACCGCGCTGGGTCAGGTCGCAGCGGGCGCGGCGTTGTTGCGCAGCGGCGCGCGGGTCGGCGACGTGGTGCTGGTCACCGGCACACTGGGCGATGCCGCGGCAGGGCTGGAAATCGCGCAGCGCGTATCGCAGGGCGGCGTGGATGCGCATGCGGCCTGGTTGCGCCAGCGCCTGGACTATCCCGCGCCGCGCGTGGCTGCGGGGCTGGCGCTGCGCGGGCTGGCCACGGCCTGCATCGACCTCTCCGATGGCCTGCTGGCCGACCTTCGCCATCTCTGCAAGGCCAGCGGCGTGGGCGCCGAAGTCGAACTCGATGCGCTGCCGCTGTCACCTGCGCTGCGCGCCAGCGTACCCGTCGCGCAGGCGCAGGCGTGGGCGCTGGGCGGTGGCGATGACTACGAGCTGTGTTTCTGCGTCGCGCCCGCGCAGGTCGATCCCGCGCTGGCGCGCGCGCAGGCGGCGGGGGTCGCGGCGCGCGTGATCGGTCGCATCGTGGCCGCGCCCGGCGTGCGCGTGCACGATGCGCAAGGCCGCGACTACGCGCCGGTGCGGCGTGGCTACGAGCACTTCGCATGAGCAGCGGCGCATGAAGGGCGTGACCGCGCCCGCGCAGCGGCGCGCGCTGCTCGCGCACGTCGATGGCTGGATCGCGCTGGGTTTCGGCAGTGGGCTGTCGCCGTGGGCGCCGGGCACCGCCGGCTCGCTGGCCGCGCTGCTGCCATGGCTGGTGCTGCGGCTGCTGCCGTGGCCGGCTTATCTGGCCGTGCTGCTGCTGGCATTCGCGCTGGGCGTGTGGGCCTGCGGGAGCGCCGCGCGCCGCGTCGGCCTGCACGATCCGGGCGCCTTCGTCTGGGACGAGTTCGTCGGGCAATGGTTGGCGCTGCTGCCGGTGCTGGCCGGACCGTGGTGGGGCGTGGCGCTGGGCTTCGCTTTGTTCCGCATGTTCGACGTGTGGAAACCGTGGCCGGTGCGCTGGGCCGACCGCAGCCTCGACGGTGGCCTCGGCGTGATGGCCGACGACGTGCTCGCCGGCCTGATGGCGGCGGGCGTGTTGACGCTGGCACTGCATGCCCTGACGTGATGAATGCCACGCTGCATCCGATCGTCCCCAGGATTTTCCAGTGCCGGCTCTCCTCGCGCCCTACGAACCAAAAAGTAATTCAATCGTATCAATAGTGAATAAATGCAAGGCCATCGCCATGCTTTACTGCGGTCGGGCGGTGGTTGCGTTGCGTGGGGGATATCCGCATCCGCAGTGCGGAGCTGAGCCCTGATGCGTTGCGCGATTCGAGGACGCGCCGTCACGGCCATGGAAGCGGCAATTCCCTTCCTTCGCTCATGGGGTTATCCGATCATGTACATGCAAAGGCAGATGCGCAGGCTTCTTGGCTTGACCGGGATTACGGTTTTGGTGGCATCCGTGGCGTTGCCGTGCGCCGCGCAAACCGCAGCATTGACGGTACTCGCACACAATCGCCCACGCGGTATCGCTGCCGCGCATTACATCGGCAACCACGATCCGAATGCGACCATGGATGTGGTGATTGCGCTGAATCTGCGCAACCAGGCTGGGCTCCAGCAGTTGCTGGCCAACTTGCAAAACCAGAACAGCCCCAGTTACCACGCTTTTCTCACGCCCGCCCAATTCACCGCCGAGTTCGGGCCTACCCAGAGCCAGGTGCAGGCGATCACCCAGTACCTCGTCAGCGAGGGTGTGCGGGTGACGAGCGTCAGCTCGAACCGTGAACTGCTGCATGCGCACGCCTCGACTGCGACGCTGCAATCGGCTTTCCATGTGGCGATCGGCGATTACAGCCTCAACGGACGCGACTTTTATGCCCCGGTCGGCTATCCGCAGCTGCCAAGTGCCGTGGCCAGCATGGTCACTGCGGTGATCGGGCTCAGTGACTTCAACCAGATGCATCCGATGTCCGTGCCCGCAGCAGGCAATGGCGTCGCGGTGCCCAACAAGGGCAAGCCCGGCGGTGGCGGTGGCACGACAGCGCCTTCGGGCTATTCGCCACAACAAATTGCCACGGCCTACAACTGGCCGGCCGTCACCAACACCGGCAATGGCGCGGGCCAGACCATCGCCATCGCCACCGCGTACTCGTTCAAGAGCAGTGATCTGACCGGATTCTGGAACCAGTACGGCTTGCCCAATCACACGGTCACCATCGTGCCGGTGGATGGCAGCACCACGCGCACCAATGTCGAGACGACGATCGACATCGAGCGCAGCGGGGCGATGGCGCCTGGCGCGACGATCCTCGTCTACGAGGGCGCCAACGCACAGTTGACGACGTTCACCGATGTCTACAACGCGATCGTCACCGCCAACACGGCCGGTGTCATGACCACGAGCTGGGGCACGGCGGAATCCAATATGTCAACCACGACGCTCAACGCCGACGACAACATCTTCAAGCAGGCCGCGGCGCAGGGGATTTCGCTGTTTGCGGCCGCCGGCGACAATGGCTCATCGGATGGCACGTCCAATACCGATGAGGCCGATTACCCATCATCCGATCCCTATGTCGCTGCATGCGGGGGCACTTCGCTGACTCTCGCCAGCAGTGGCGCGATCGCGTCGGAAACGGCCTGGTCCGGCAGCGGTGGTGCGGAGAGCCATTACTTCGCCGAGCCATCCTGGCAAGTCGGCACCAACGTGCCCGAGGACGGCTACCGCCAGACATCCGACTTCGCATTGGATGCGGACCCCAACACCGGCTACTCCGTGCTCTATGGCGGCAAGTGGTCGGTCTACGGTGGCACCAGCTTTGTCGCGCCGCAGATGGCGGCCCTGTTCACGGTACGCAATGCCAGTGCGGGCTCGCGTTTGGGCCAGTCCAACTCGGCCATCTACAACCTGGCCAATACCGCCAGCTACAGCGCCGATTTCCATGACATCACCAGCGGTTCCAACGGGGCGTTCTCGGCGGGTCCGTACTGGGATCACCCGACGGGATGGGGGTCGGTGAACGCCACCAACTTCATCACCGACATTAAGTGATGGTCCGACCCCACGCGGGGCGTTGCTTGATCCAAGCCGCGGCGCAGCAATGCGCCGCGGCTTTCCTGTGCTTGGATCCGGCGCATCAGCGCAGCAGGACCCACAGCCCCAGCGCGGCGAACAGGATTGTCGCCAGCATGCGCGTGAGCCTGAGCGGGATGCGCTGCGCGTAACGTGCGCCCAGCCACACCGTGGGCACGTTGACCGCCAGCATGCCCAGTGTGCTGCCGGCCACGACCTGCCAGTAGGGATGAAAATCAGCGCCCAGGATCAGCGTGGCGATCTGCGTCTTGTCGCCCATCTCGGCGAGGAAAAACGCGATCGTGGTGGCTGCGAACACGCCGCGCGCGCGCATCGGCGCGGCGGCCGCGTCGGCATCGATGCGATCGGGTTTCAGCATCCACGCCGCCACGGCCAGCAGCGACAGGCCCACCAGCCAGCGCTGCATGTCGGGTGTCAGCAGCGTGCCCAGCCATGCGCCAGCCAGCGCAGCCAGCGCATGATTGACCAGCGTGGCGACCAGAATGCCGAGCACGATCGGCCACGTTCGCCGGTAGCGCGCGGCCAGCACCAGCGACAGCAGTTGCGTCTTGTCGCCGAGTTCGGCCAGCGCGACGCCGGCAAAGGCGATCCAGAGGGTGTGCATGAGGGACTCCAGCCGGGCGACGCGACAAGGCACGCGCGGCCGGCCCGGCCGGGCGGCCCCGCGTGCCCGCGGTCTTGCCGGGCGAATTCCTGGCGGAATCCGTCGCGCGCGCCATGGCTTTTGACCAAGTGTGTTGACGCGCGCCGCGCTGTGCGCTCGGCTACTCCCCGTGGGAGGGCGCGCAGTCTAGCAGCCAGTCGGGCTTTGCTGGTCGAGGCGAACATGCGGCTGTGCGCGGACCGATTTTCCACGCGGCGCCGGCGCATGCTGGTTCCATGGCCAAGAGGCGGCGGCGAGGGACCGCACAGCCGGGTTCGCAGCCCGACCGGCTGCTGGCAGTGCCGCTGCGCGCGCCGGCCGGGCGCGGGCTACAGGTTGTAGCCACGCTCGTCGTGCAGGGCGATGTCCAGGCCTTCGGTTTCCGCTTCGCTGCCCACGCGCAGCGGCACGATGCGGCCGGTGAGCCACAGTAGCGCCGCGCTCATCAGCCCGCCGTAGACCAGCACCACGCCCACGCCCAGTGCCTGGCGCACGACCTGAGCGAGCATGCTCACGCCGGGCGCGAGGCCGCTGCCGCCGAGGCTGGCATCGACGAACACGCCGGTCAGCAGCGCGCCGACGATGCCGCCGATGCCGTGCACGCCGAACACATCCAGCGCATCGTCATAGCCGAAGCGGCGCTTCAGGCGCGAAGCCGCGAAAAAGCACACCACGCCAGCGACCGCGCCGATGGCGATCCCGCCCAGCGGCCCGGCCGTGCCCGAGGCCGGGGTGATCGCCACCAGTCCGGCCACCGCGCCCGAGACGATCCCCAGTACCGAGGGCTTGCCGTGCAACGCCCACTCGGTGCCCATCCAGGTCAGCGCGGCGGCGGCGGCGGCCACCTGCGTGACCAGCATGGCCATACCGGCGATGCCGTCGGCGGCCACCTCGGAACCGGCGTTGAAGCCGAACCAGCCCACCCACAGCAGCGCCGCGCCGACGACGGTGTAAGTGAGGTTGTGCGGCGGCATCGGGGTGTGCGGCCAGCCGCGGCGCGGGCCGATCATCAGGCAGGCGACCAGCCCGGCGATGCCGGCATTGATGTGCACCACGGTGCCGCCGGCGAAATCCAGCACGCCGTGATCGGCCAGGAATGCGCCGGGTCCGCCCCACACCATGTGCGCGATCGGCAGGTACACCACGGTGAACCACAGCGCGGTGAACAGCAGCAGCGCCGCGAAGCGCATGCGTTCGGCGAAGGCGCCGACGATCAGCGCCGGGGTGATGATGGCGAAGGTCATCTGGAAGGTCGCGTACACGGTCTCCGGAACCGTGCCGACCAGCGCGTTGCGCGGGATGCCGAGCATGCCGGCCTTGCCCAGTCCGCCGATGAAGGCGTGCAGGTCCACATGCCCGGCCACCATGCCCGCGCTGTCGAAGGCCAGGCTGTAGCCGTACAGCACCCACAGCACGCTGATCAATGCGGTGATGGCCATGCATTGCGCCAGCACCGACAGCACGTTCTTGCTGCGCACCATGCCGCCGTAGAACAGGGCCAGGCCCGGCACGGTCATCAGCAGCACCAGCGCCGTCGCGGTGAGCATCCACGCCGTGTCGCCATGGCTGAGCGTCGCCGGCGCGGCCTGGGCGATGGCGGGTACGGCCGCGGCGAGCGCCGCGACCAGGGTCAGACGAGGGCGGCGTGGAACAAGGGGCATGACGGCATTCCGGGTTACGGTGCGCTGCAGCATGGCGCAAGCATCGTACTTGCCACCAGCGGCTTGCCGGTGTTCTGATGGCATGCTGACTGGCACGAGGCGGCGGTCAACCCGCGGCGCAGCGTTCCATGCCTTTCAGTCCATGCCTTTCAGCCCATGGCCGCGTCGTCGCGATTGGTTAGCCTGTGCGGGTCTTTCACAGGAGATCCGCGCATGTTCAAGCGCATGTCACTCGGGGTGCTCGGCAGCCTGCTGATGCTGGCGGGCGGTGCCCAGGCCACCGAATCGGGCGATAGCCTGGCGGCCAGCAATCCGTTCGCCAGGCCCAGCACGTTGCCCTATCAACTGCCGCCGTTCGATCGCATCCGCAATCGCGATTACGGCCCGGCTTTCGCCGCCGGCATGACGCAGCAGCGTGCCGAAATGCGCGCGATCGCGGAAAATCCCGCCGCGCCGGACTTCGCCAACACGCTGCTGGCGATGGAGCGTTCCGGGCGTCTGCTCGACCGCGTGAGCCTGGTGTTTTTCAACCTGTCCGCCAGCGACACCAATCCGCAGATCCAGAGGCTCGAGGCGCAGCTGGCGCCGCAGCTGGCCGCGCATCGCGATGCCATCCTGCTCGATCCGCAGCTGTTCGCGCGCGTCGATGCGCTGTACCGGCAGCGTGCCGCGCTGGGTCTGGATCCCGAGCAGGTGCGTCTGATCGAGCGTTATCACACCAACTTCGTGCGCGCCGGCGCGCGCCTGGCGCCCGCGCAGAAAGATCAACTGCGCGCGCTCAATGCGCGTATCGCAGCGGCGCAGACGGCGTACGAACAGCGTCTGCTCGCAGCCAATAATCACGGCGCGCTGATCATCACGGACGTGCGTGAACTCGACGGCCTCGCGCCCGACGCCATCGCCGCCGCAGCCGAGGCGGCCAAGGCGCGTGGACTCGCCGGCCATTACCTGATCGCGCTGCAGAACACCAGCGGCCAGCCGGCACTGACCGACCTCAACAGCCGCGCCGTGCGCGAGCGCTTGCTGGCGGCCTCGATGCAGCGCGGATGGCAGGATGGCGACACCGACGAACGCGCGCTGATCACCGAAATTGCGCGCCTGCGCGCCGAACGCGCGCAACTGCTGGGTTATCCCGACCACGCCACCTATGCGCTGGAGGATTCGACCGCCAAAACCCCGGCCGCGGTCAACGCCATGCTTGGCAGGCTGGCGCCAGCGGCGGTAGCCAACGCGCGCCGCGAAGCCGTGGCGCTGCAGCAGGCCATCGACGCCCAAGGCGGCGGCTTCCAGCTCGGCGCCGCCGACTGGGCGCACTACGCCGAACAGGTGCGCAAGCAGCGCTACGCCTTCGACGAAGGCCAGATGAAGCCGTACTTCGAGATGCGGCGCGTGCTCGAGGACGGCGTGTTCTACGCCGCCACGCGCCTGTACGGCATCACCTTCAAGCGCCGCACCGATCTGCCCGTGTATCACCCCGACGTGCAGGTCTACGAGGTGTTCAACAGCGACGGCAGCCGGCTTGGCCTGTTCCTGGCCGACTACTATGCGCGCCCGAGCAAGCGCGGCGGCGCATGGATGAACAACTACGTCGACCAGTCGCACCTGCTCGGCACGCTGTCGGTCGTGGTGAACAACCTCAACGTGCCCAAGCCGCCGGCGGGCCAGCCGACCCTGTTGACCTTCGACGAGGTCACCACCGCGTTCCACGAGTTCGGCCACGCGCTGCACGGCTTGTTTTCCAACGTGACCTATCCGCTGTTCTCCGGCACCAATGTGCCGCGCGATTTCGTCGAGTATCCCTCGCAGGTCAACGAGATGTGGGCCACCTGGCCCGAGGTGCTCACGCACTACGCGCGCCACTACCAGAGCGGCGCGCCGATGCCGCAGGAACTGGTCGCCAAGGTGCTGGCCGCGCAGAAGTTCAACCAGGGCCAGGCCACCACTGAATATCTCGCCGCGGCCCTGCTCGATCAGGCCTGGCACCAGATCGGCCCGGCGCAGGTACCGCAGGCGGCGCAGGCCGAGGCCTTCGAGCGCGCGGCGCTGGCCAAGGCCGGCGTGGCGTTCGCGCCGGTGCCGCCGCGTTACCGCAGCACCTATTTCGCGCACATCTTCGGCGGTGGCTACGCGGCGGGCTACTACAGCTACATCTGGTCCGAGGTGCTGGATGCCGACAGCGAGGCCTGGTTCAAGCGCCACGGTGGATTGAGGCGCGAGAACGGCGATGTCTTCCGCGGCAAGCTGCTCTCGAAAGGCGGCAGCGTCGATGCGATGACCTTGTTCCGCGACTTCTATGGCGCCGAGCCCGACATCAGGCCGCTGCTGGAACGCCGCGGTCTGGCCGGCGTCGGCGATACCTGAGCCAGCGTCGAGCGCCTGTTTGCCGGTGACGGGGGCCGGTTGCCCCCGTTGCATTTGCGCGCCTCGCGCTGCGCCGCAGCAGGCAGCTGATTACAATCGCTGGTTCAACCCGCGAAGAATCCAGCACCCATGCCCTTGTCCGCCAGCTTCGAACCCGGCTCGATCGAATCGCAGTGCTACGCGCGCTGGCAGCGCCTGGATTGTTTCAAGCCATCGGGCACGGGCGATCCCTACTGCATCCTGCTACCGCCGCCCAATGTCACCGGCACGCTGCACATGGGCCACGCCTTCCAGCAGACCATCATGGATGCGCTGATCCGCCACGCGCGCATGTCGGGCAAGCGCACCTTGTGGCAGGGCGGCAGCGACCACGCCGGCATCGCCACGCAGAAGATCGTCGAAAACCAGTTGGCGGCGGAAGGCAAGACGCGTCACGACCTCGGCCGCGAAGCCTTCGTCGAGCGCGTGTGGCAGTGGAAGGAGCAGTCGGGATCGGCCATCGGCAACCAGAGCCGTCGCCTCGGCGCCAGCATCGACGCCTCGCGTGAGCGCTTCACCATGGATGAAGGACTATCCGCCGCGGTGCGCAAGGTGTTCGTCGAGTGGTACCGCGCCGGCCTGATCTACCGCGGCATGCGCCTGGTGCACTGGGACCCGGTGCTGCAGACCGCGGTGTCGGATCTGGAGGTCAACAACGAGGAGCGCGACGGCTTCCTGTGGTCGATCCTGTATCCGTTTTCGGATGAAAGCCTGCGTGGCCCGAATGGCGAGCGCGGCCTGATCGTCGCCACCACGCGCCCGGAAACCATGCTGGGCGACGTGGCCGTGGCCGTGCATCCCGAGGACGCGCGTTATGCGCATCTGGTCGGCAAGACGCTGCGCCTGCCGCTGACCGGCCGGGAGATCCCGATCATCGCGGATGACTATGTCGACCGCGACTTCGGCACCGGCTGCGTCAAGATCACCCCGGCGCACGATTTCAACGATTACGCGATCGGCCAGCGGCACAAGCTGCCGATGCTCAGCGTACTGAGGTTGGATGCGAAGATCATCGATGATACGACTTGGACCCAAGCCGCCGCACGTCCCGGCGCCACCGGCAAGGTTAGAGAAGTGGTCGATCTCGCCGTCGACATCGGCATTCCCGCGAAGTACCAGAGCCTCGATCGCTACGACGCGCGCAAGGCCATCCTCGCCGATCTCGATGCGCAGGGCCTGCTTGTCGAAACCAAGCCGCACAAGCTGCAGGTGCCGATCAGCCAGCGCTCGGACGCGGTGGTCGAGCCGATGCTGACCGACCAGTGGTTCGTCGATCTCACGTCGGACATCCAGAAGGATGGCCGCCCCGGCGGTCGCAAGGCCATCACCGAGCCGGCGCTGGAGGCGGTGAAATCAGGCGCGATCCGCTTCGTGCCGGAGAACTGGAGCAGCACTTATACGCAGTGGCTGGACAACATCCAGGACTGGTGCATCAGCCGCCAGCTCTGGTGGGGCCACCGCATTCCGGCGTGGTACGACGCCAACGGCACCATCTTCGTCGGCGAGGACGAGGCCGATGCCATCGCCCACGCTTCGACACCGCCCAACGGCACGCTGAGGCAGGACGAAGACGTCCTCGACACGTGGTTTTCCGCGGCGCTGTGGCCGTTCTCGACGATGGGCTGGCCGCAGACCGACAGCCCCGTGGTGATCGACGGGAAGACCGTCGCCGACTGGCGCAGCGACCAGGCCTTCCTGCCCAGCGCGGTGCTGGTCACCGGCTTCGACATCATCTTCTTCTGGGTCGCGCGCATGGTGATGGCGACCACCTACTTCGTCGGCCGCAATCCGGATGGCACGTACACACCGGAACGGCAGGCGCTGAAGGACCGCGTGCCGTTCCGCGAGGTCTATATCAACGCCATCGTGCGCGACGCCGAAGGCCAGAAGATGTCCAAGTCCAAGGGCAACACCATCGACCCGCTGGACCTGATCGACGGCATCGGCCTCAATGACCTGGTGCAGAAGTCCACCGCCAGCCTGCTGATCCCGCAGTTGCGCGCCAAGGTCGAGAAACGCATCCGCAAGGACTATCCCGAAGGCATCAAGGCGGTCGGCACCGATGCGTTGCGTTTCACCTTCGCCGCGCTGGCGACGCACGGGCGCACCATCAACTTCGATCTGAAACGCGCCGAGGGCTACAGGAACTTCTGCAACAAGCTGTGGAACGCCGCGCGCTTCGTGCTGATGCACACCGAGGGGTTCAGTGCCGCGGGCGAGCCGACGCGGGTCACGTTGGCCGAAAAATGGATCCACCAACGCTTCTGGTGGACGATGGAGCTTGTCACGAGGGAATTTCGGAACTACCGATTCGACCTCGTCGCGCATCACCTCTATCAATTCGTCTGGAACGACTACTGCGACTGGTTCGTCGAACTGGCCAAGCTGGCGCTCCATGGCGACGATAAAGCAGCCGCGCAATCCACGCGCCACACCCTGCTGTACATTCTCGAAGGCATCCTGCGCGCACTGCATCCGATCACGCCTTTCGTCACCGAGGAGATATGGCAGGAAGTCGCGCCGCGGCTGGGGCTCACGCAGCCGAGCATCCTCGCCCGCCCGTACCCTGATGTGCGCGAGCCATCCGCGGAGATGAGCGCCGCTGAACACGCCGAGGCGCAGGCCCGCATCTTGGCCACGGCGGTCACCCTCGAGACCAGCAGGATCACGTTCCTGATCGATGCCGTGGAGAGACTGCGCAGCATCCGCAGCCAGTTTGGATTGGCACCCAGCCGTCAGGTACCGTTGCTGATCGAAGGACGACTGATCGACCCGAAACTGTTCAGCGACATCGAACCCATGCTGCGCGCGCTGTGCCGGATCGAGTCCATCCGTCATCTGGATGCGGATGCGCCGGTGCCAGCCGCCGCGAGCGCCTCGTTCCAGGGCGCGAAACTGCTGATTCCCCTCGCCGGCCTGATCGACCTCGACGCCGAGCGCGCGCGCGTCGCCAGGGAACTCAAGCGCGTCGAGAGCGAGATCGCCAAGTGTGAAGCCAAGCTGGGCAGCGCCACGTTTGTCGCCAACGCGCCCGCGGCGGTGGTCGAGCAGGAGCGCCAGCGTCTGGACAAGTGGCGCGACGATCACGCCAAGCTCGCCGCGCAGGCCGTGCGTCTGGCCGCCAGCGGGCCTTGCTGAGGTCGCCCCAGGGCAGCGCTAGAGGCCGGTACTGCAGCAGCTGCCGCATGCACAGCAACTGACGGCACCGCAGCAAGTCATGGTTTGCCCGGATCCGTCAGCACAAGCCTCATGACAGCATTGTGGTTGACCTGGGGTGGGCGGGGTTGCGAAGGGGTTGGGAAGTGCCCCCGATTGTGCTGGGCACGAAGTCGGCTTGCCCACGCTCGTCGAGATTTTGTCCAGCAACTTGCTCGATGGGCGGTCAACGATGACCGACAGGTCAACGACATGCGGGGCATTTTCGGCATTGTCGTATGACACTTGCATCGACGCGGTCTGGCCGAGCTTCAAGACCAGCGTCGGTGCGGTACGAAGCACCCAATTGCCGGCGGATTTGTCCAGCAAGTCGAGGTTGACCTGTGCGCGGTCCGATGCATGGTCGATCGCGGGGCTGACGACGATCTGCAAACGATAAGCTTCGGTGGCGCCCAGCAGTTCGACTTGCGCCATGCGTCCGGACAGTACGACCACTTTGGGAGTCATGATCACGCGGCCATCAACCGCCAGCTTGACTGCGACGCTGTAGTACGCATCGCCTGTTTTGTCACGCGCAAGATCGGTGCCTGATGCCGGAGCGACAATCGCCGCGAAGGCGACGATCAAGGCAGTGAGCACACCCATGACTTTCATGACTCTCCACAGCAAGCGCCTAGCGTCAGCCCGCCTTTATTGTATCGACCGTAATTATGTCAATACGAAACATTCAGAACGATGCATGATGTCCGTAAGTTAAGGGGCGTCCTGATTCTTGACGGCGCGGGGCTCAGCCAAGGCTCACGTAGGCGGACGCCGGCAGTAGTAGGCTTGCGGAATGATGGAGGATGCGCCATGAACCGAATCGCGATTGCCATGTGTCTGGTCCTGCTTGCAGCGTCCACCTGGGCCGCCGATGCGGCCACCGCACCGCCGCCAGCCCGCTCCGCTGCACCCGTGCTCGACCTGCAGTTGCCGATGCAGTCCTACGCCAGCGTGCTGGCCGCGCCGGCGCCGGCTTCATCCACCACCGCCACACCCACGGATACGCGCGTATCTCCCGCCGCTGCGGCACAGTCGCAGGCAGCCGCATCGCTGGATGGTTCCAAGCCGCTGGTGTGGGGCAGCCTGTCCACGGGTGTGGGTTATGCCAAGGGTTGGGGCAGCAGCAACTGGCAAAGCGCCAACGTCAATGCCACCAAGCTGTTCGGCAGTCCCGAGCATCCGTGGTCGGTGACCGGCAGCGTCGCCGGTGGCCTGGGTTACAGCCACGCCTTCGGCACCTCGCAGTGGGAAGGCGCCAGCGTGCAGATGAGCAAGGCCTTTGGCAGCGCCAGACATCCGTTCATATTCAGCATGGGTGTCAGCACCACGCACTGGCGCACGCTGGGCAACGGCAACTGGCCGCGGAATCCCTGAAGCCTGCGGGCCAACAGGGTAGCCAGGCTGCGGCCCGCGCAGCGCAGCATCCAGACAATCCGGGACGCCATGCGGATGGGCGGTCGCTCAGCCGCTGTGCCGAGCGCGATTCTGCTGTGCAAACCACGGTTGCAGCGTCGCGCGTGCGTCCGCGAGATCGCGCACGGTTTGCACGTCTGCCGGAGGCGCGGGATGTGCGCTGGTGTCGGCGCGCAGCATCATCAATAGCCCCACGCCGGCGCGGCGGCCAGCTTCGATATCGCTGAGGCTGTCGCCCAGCACGGCGGAGCGCGCAAGGTCCAGCCCGAGATCGCGCGCGGCCTGCAGGATCATGCCCGGGGCGGGTTTGCGGCAGGCACAGGCGCGCCGCCAGGCGCCGACGCCGGACTCTGGATGGTGCGGGCAGTGATAGATGCCATCCAGCAGCACGCCCTGCGCGGCCAGCGTGCCGCGCAGCCAGCCGCTATAGGCGTGGTATTGCGCCGTGTCGTAGTAGCCGCGTGCGATGCCGGCCTGGTTGGTGACGATGACCAGCGCGCAGCCCGCGGCCTGCGCGTCGCGGCACAGCTCGAAAATGCCGGGCACGAACTGCGTGTCCTCGGCGCGGTGCACGTAGCCGTGATTGACATTGACCACGCCATCGCGGTCGAGGAACAGGGCAGGGCGCGGCGCGGCGGCAGGCATCGTCATGGGCTGGAGTGGCTCCGCGCATTCTCGCAGTTTCGGCATGGGCGCGTGGCTGCGCGAAAGCGTCGAGCGGCCGCGCGCGACGGCATTGGCTATGCTTGCGCGCAGCCGATCACCAAGCCACCGCGGAATCGCCCATGCCGATGAATCTTGAAGATGTGCAGGCTGCTTTCGTCGACAGTGCCGCGGTCAAGACGCGCGCGCTGGCGACGCTGGCAGAACCCACGCTGCGTGCGGCGCAGGTGTTGGCCGCGCGGCTGCGCGATGGCCGCCAGGTGCTGGCCTGCGGCAATGGCGGATCATCGGGCGACGCCCAGCATCTGGCCTCGGAACTGGTCAACCGCTTCGAGCGCGAGCGCATCGGGCTGCCCGGGATTGCCCTCACGCCGGACAGCAGTGTGCTGACCGCGATCGCCAACGATTACGCCTACGAGCGCGTGTTCGCGCGCCAGGTCGAAGCGCTGGGTCGGCCCGGCGACGTGTTGGTGGCATTCACCACCTCGGGGAATTCGCGCAACGTGCTCGAAGCCGTGCGCACGGCGCAAGCGCGCGGCCTGTGGGTACTGGCGCTGACCGGCAAGGACGGCGGCGCGCTGGCGCCGCTGCTGCGCGGCGGGGACATCGAGTTGCGCGTGCCCGCCGCCAGCACCGCGCGCATCCAGGAGGTGCACCTGTTGCTGATCCATACCCTGTGCACGTACCTGGACAGCGTGTTTGCCGATGGCTCCAACAAGCCCGCCAGCAAGGTGCATGCCGATGTCGTGACGCTGCAACCGCTGCTCCATGGGCGCCGGCCGCTGGTATTCACCAACGGCGTGTTCGATCTGCTGCATCGCGGCCATGTGCATTACCTCGAGGCCGCGCGCCGCGAGGGCGCCTGCCTGGTGGTGGGCGTCAACAGCGACGCTTCGGTGCGGCGCCTGGGCAAGGGTGACGATCGCCCCCTGAACACGCTGGAGGACCGCATGGCGGTGCTGGCCGGACTCGGCGCCGTCGACTACGTGCTGCCCTTCGCCGAGGACACGCCGCTGCGGCTGATCGAAGCTTTGCAACCGGATGTGCTGGTCAAGGGCGGCGATTGGGCGCCGGATGCCATCGTCGGTGCCGACGGCGTGCGTGCGCGTGGCGGGCGCGTGCTGTCGATCCCGTTCGCGCACCCGATCAGCACCACCGCGCTGCTGAAGCGCATCCGCAACGGCTGAGCCGTTGCCTAGCGCACGCGCGGCGGCGCGTAGTGCCCGCCCGGCTCGATGCGCTGCACGTAAGGTCCGTTCCAGTCGCGGTTGAAGATGGCGCTGAGCGTTTGCGCCGGCGCCGTGCCGGTGATGAACAGCGAGGCATCCACCGTGGTGGCGAAGTAGCTCCAGCTCCAGTTGCCGGTGCCGATGTAGCTCATGCGGTCATCGGCCACCGCGTATTTGCAGTGCTCCACGCGCGCATAGGGGATGAACCCCTGCGGCGCCTCGGGCAGGGTGCTGTACTTGACGCTGATGTTCGGCATCAATGCCAGCGATTTCAGGTACGCCTGCATCGGTTCGCGCAGCGCCCAGTCGGCGACGATGATGCGCACCCGCACGCCGCGCGCGGCGGCATCGCGCAGCGCGCTGTCCAGCGCCGGCCACCAGCCCTTCGGGCCGTAGTCCCTGAACGCGCTGAGCGTCATCACCTGGATGTCCAGCGTGTGCTGCGCGCCGTCGATGAAGCGCACCAGCTGCGGTTGTTCCTGGTCCAGCCAGGTCGGGCTCAGCGCGGACGGGCTGAAGGCGGGGAAGAGGCTGATCGGGGCGCGCTCCGGCTGCTCGATGATGATCGGATCCTGCGCCGTCACCGGCGCGAAATCCGGCGGCTGCACGGCGCGCCGGGCGGCTGCGGGCAGACTGGGGTCGGCGGCGAGTTGCCAGTCGAAATCGAACGCTGCCGTGAAGGTTTTTGCCAGGCGCGTGTTGCGCACCAGCGCGCCGATTTCGTGGATCTGGTCCAGCGCGCGCCAGTCCCAGTTCTGCGAGCCGACAAACACGGTACGGTCATCGACGATGAAGTATTTCGCGTGCAGCACGCCGCCGGTGAGCTGGTCCACCGGCAGGATGCGAATGTCGATGTCCGGCTGGTTCTTGAGCAGGTCGTAGGCCGCGCGGCTTTCCTTCATGAAGCTGGCATCGAGCAGGATGCGCACCTTCACGCCGGCGCCAGCGCGCCGGATCAGCGCATCCAGCACCGGCTGCAATGCCGCGTCCGGCTGGTTGCTGATGTAGAACGCAGCCAGATCGATGGATTTCTGCGCGTGGTTGATCAGGTCCAGCCATACCGCCTGTGTGCGCGGCACGCCGGGTTGGCCATAGATCGTGCCCACCGGAACGCTTTCGACGATCTGGAACGCAGGTGGCGCGCTTTGCGCCAGTACCGCGGAGCACAGCAGCATGGCCAGCAGCGCAGCGCCACTCAGTAAGAGGCGGTGGCGTGCGCGCACCGGCATTCGGGAGATGCGTTGTGAATTCATCGGGTCTGCTCGCTTGGGGGCGGGATCCTGGCCGGCGTGTCGGCATACGCGGCGATCAGGCGCACGACGGCATCCAGGTCGTGGGTGGGATAGGGCGGCGCCCAGTCGCCGTTGGGCTCGATCGGGCGCTGGTAGTTGTTGAGCATCACGCTGAAGGCGAGGCGCCGGCCCGTGCCGGTCACCAGATAACCCGACAACGTGTACATGTGCGCCAGCGTACCGGTCTTGGCCTCCACGCGGTCGCCATCGGGCAGGTTTCTCAGGCGCCAGGTGAGCGTGCCGTCGTCGCCGGCGCTGGGCAGCGCATCGCTGAGCGTGGTTGCCCAGGGTTGCCGCGCGATCCATGCCAGCAGCGTGGTGGTGGCGCGCGGGCTCACCATGTCCTGCCGCGACAGGCCGCTGCCTTCACTGAAGTGGGCCTGCTCGCGATCGATGCCGATTTCACCCAGCAGCGTGCGCAGCGCACACAACCCCCACTGTTCGGTCCAGTGCAGCACCCAGCCGCAGGAGCCGCGCCCGCTGTGCTGCCAGCGCAGGCCTGCCTGCAACAGCAGGGTCTGCGCGTAGAGATTGTCCGAATGCTTGAGCATGTGCCGCACCAGTTGCGCCAATGGCGGCGATGCCAGGGTGGCGATGCGTACGGTGTGCGGATCGTCCAGCGCCGGGTCGGTCCGCGGCCAGCGCAGCACGCGCAAATGGCCATCGAAGGCGATGCCGGTGGCGGCCAGCGCGTCCAGCAACTGCTGTCCCGCCATGCGCGCCGGATCGGGTGCGGCCAGGGTGTAGGTGCGCGCGCGCACGTCGCGCGGCAGGCTGCCGCTGACATACAGCGTGTCGTGGCCCAGCGGGCGATACAGCAGCAGGCTGCTGGGATCATCCGGGGTGGCGTCCACGCTGAGGTTGACCACGCGCACGCCGGCGCTGGCCGGCTGCACGTCGATCGTGCAGCAGCGCGTGCCCTGTCTGCTCACGGTCACCGCGAGGGTGCCCTCGCCCACGGTCAGGCCGCCGACCGCCGGCGCGTAGTCGGCGAACAGGTCGCCGGCGCCCCAGCCGGTGCCGAAGGGCGGGCCGCGGAACCGCGTGTCATCGGCGATCAGATCGCCCCTGACCCGCACCACGCCCGCGGCGGCCAGGCGCGTCGCCAGCGCAGCGGCCCAGCCGGGGCCATCGGCGGCGCCGGTGTCGGTGCCCAGCGCCGGGTCACCGCCGCCGCGCAGGATCAGGTCGCCCTGCAGCAGGCCGTGGCCATCGGGCCTGTCGGTGGCGTACAGCGTGGTGTCGAAACGTGCCCCGGGGCCCAGCAGGTGCAGCGCCAGCGCCGTGGTGTACAGCTTCGCATTGGATGCCGGCACGAACAGCTTGTCGGCGTCGTGCGCGTACAGCGTGCGGCCGCTGGCCAGATCGACCACATCGATGCCCCAGCGCGCGCTGGCGAAGCGCGGCTGTGCGATGAAGGCATCAATGCGCGCGGCCAGCGTGGCCGCCGAATTGCGGGCGCTGGCTGCGTCGCTGGCCGGCACCGGCTGTGCCTGCGCGCGGACCGCCAGCAAGACGAGCGCAAGCAGGATGCCGCGGACGACTTTTCCGGGAAGCGCCGGACGCGAGGCAGGTGCCGCCGCAGCCATCGCGTCAGGGTCCGGCCGCGTGCGGGCGTGGCGTGGACCCGTGCCGGTTTTGCTGCCTTCGGCAAGCGCCAAGGCGGGGCCGTTCGGGATTCCCGACACGGCGATCGGCGGTATTCTCGACATGGTTCAGCACTGGCTGCTGGAAGATGCGGCAGTATCCGGCATTCGCGCCGCGCGGTGCATCGCGCACAACGTGGCGCGACGACCCTGCCGCGCCGGTTTGCCTGCCAGCCGCGGCAGGATGCACGATTTTGCAGACTGATCACGAGTCGGAATCCCATGGCTTCACTGAGCAACCGTGAGCGCATCTGGCAGGGCTTGACCGCACTGATCGCCGTGCTTGGCCTGCTGCTGCAGTTCGTATGGATGCAGGCGCAGGCGCAACATGTCGGCGCGCTCTGGATGACGCTGCGCTATTTCAGCTATTTCACGATTCTGAGCAACGTGCTGGTCGCGTTCGTATGCGGCGTGGTCGCGCTGGAACCGGGCAGTCGCGCCGGGCATTGGTGCATGCGCGCCGGTGTGCGCGGCGCGGTGCTGCTGTACATCCTGATCACCGCGGCGGTGTATCACCTGCTGCTGGCGGCACACTGGCATCCGCAGGGGCTGGCGTTGCTGGCCGACGCACTGCTGCATACCGTGGTGCCCAGCCTCTACGCGCTGGGCTGGTTGTGGATCGTGCCCGTGCGTGGATTGCGCTGGCGGCACCTGGGCGCGTGGTTGCTGGTGCCGGTGCTGTATTTCATCTGGGCCATGCTGCTGGGGCAGTTACTGCACGTGTATCCGTATCCGTTCCTCAATCTGCCGCGCCTCGGCATGGAGTTGTTGCTGCGCAACGCAGTGCTGCTGCTGCTGCTGTTCGCGCTGCTGGGCGCGGCGCTGGTCTTGCTGGACCGCGGCCTGTTGCGCGTGCGTGGCGACACACGGCGTTAGGCTTTTCCGAGTCGCGCATCGTTGCACTGCATGCGCTGTTACCCTGCGATACTGCCACGCACGACAATGCCCGTCGCAGGCATTGCCAGTCGGGAAAATCTTTCCTCCCCAGGAGCGCATGTCATGAGCAAGAGTCTCAACCAGAAGAAAGACGCCAAGAAAAAACCGCAGAAGACGCTGAAGGAAAAGCGCGCCGAAAAGCATGGCAAGACCGATGCCAAGGTGTTTCTGCCGAAGTGATGCGACGTCGCGCTGACCAGACTGGCTCGGCGCGGCATTCGCGACCGCACTGAGCCCGGGCATGGACGCATTGCGGGTCGATGTCGCCATCATCGGCGGTGGCGCGGCGGGGCTGATGTGCGCGCGCGTGGCCGGTCTGCGCGGTCGCCGCGTGCTGCTGATCGAGCACGCCGAGCGCGTCGGCAAGAAAATCCTGATGTCCGGCGGCGGGCGCTGCAATTTCACCAATACAGGCACCAGCGCGGCCAACTTCATCTCGGCCAATCCACACTTTTGCAAATCGGCGTTGGCGCGTTACACCCCGCAGGATTTCATCGCGCTGGTCGACAGGCACGGTATCGCCTGGCACGAGAAAGAGCTGGGGCAGTTGTTCTGCAATGACTCATCCAGGCAGATCGTGCGCATGCTGCTGGACGAGTGCGCGGCGGCCGGTGTGCGTGTCGAGACCCGCTGCAGCGTGGCGCGCGTGCAGCGGCACGACCGGGGTTTTGCGCTGACGACGACACTGGGCGAGGTGCGCGCAGAGGCACTCGTGGTGGCCAGCGGCGGGCTGTCGATTCCGCGCATGGGTGCCACGGGTTTTGGCTACGCGCTGGCGCGCCAGTTCGGTCTTGCCGTGCGCCCGACGCGCGCGGGTCTGGCGCCGCTGACCCTGAGTGGCACGCACCAGCAGAACTACCATGACCTCAGCGGCGTTGCGCTGCCGGTGGAGGCGCGCTGCAATGGCCAGCGGTTCCGCGCCGGCCTGCTGATCACCCACCGTGGCATCAGCGGTCCGGCGATCCTGCAGATCTCCTCGTACTGGCAGCCCGGCGACGACCTGCGCTTGAACCTGCTGCCCGATGACGATGCGTTTGATGTCTTGCGTGCGCAGCAGCGCGCGCACCCCGATGCCGAGCTGCGCAACGTGCTGGCCGAGTTGCTGCCGCGGCGGCTGGCGCAGCGTCTGTGCGAGCTCGCACTGCCCAGCCTGCCGATGCGCCAGTATCGCGGGGCCGAATTGCGCGTGTTCGCGGCGCAGCTGCAGGCATGGCCGCTGGTCGCCAGCGGCAGCGAGGGTTACCGCACTGCCGAGGTCACGCTGGGTGGCGTCGATACCGACGCGCTGTCATCGAGCACGATGGAATCGCGCCAGGTGCCGGGCCTGTATTTCATCGGCGAGGTAGTGGACGTCAGCGGCCACCTCGGCGGGTACAACTTCCAGTGGGCATGGTCTTCGGCGCACGCCGCCGGGATGGTGGCCTGAGGCGCTCAATCCGCGTCGTATCCCTGCGCATGCGGCGCCGGCGGCGAGGTGCTGCCGGCGCACAGCGCGCGTTTGGCCGCCGGCGACAGTTGCTTGATCGCGTATTCGGCTTTGCTTGCGGCGGAGCGGTCGGCATGCGCGAACCGCGCCAGCAACCGTGCCGGCGGGTGCGCGCGGGTGTAGCGTGCGCCCTTGCCGAGTACGTGCGCGGCGTAACGTGCGTCCACGTCCACGGCGATGCCGGTGTAGATGCTGCCGTCCGTGCATTCGATCAGATAGACGAACCAGGCCACGGGTGATGACCGCTCAGAGGCTGGCGGCGACACGACGCCAGCGCTCGCGCTCATCCCTGCAGTCGCCGCCACCCATGGCAAAGTCACGGCAAACCTGTGGGCGGCGCGCATGAATCGTGCAGCGCAGACTGTCGCGATCAAGCGCCGCGCACCAGCCGTCGTCGTGCCGGCGCATCACCTCCATGCCATGCGCATCATGTGTCAGCAGCCATTGCGGCACGTCATCGTCGACCATCACCAGGACCTTGAGTTGGCAGCAGCAGGCCTGGCAGCGGCTGCAACTGATCGTGGCGCGGTCTTCGTTATCGGCAGGTGCTGGCATGCCGGCAGTGTCCCACACGGGCCGCCGTGGCTGCCCGGGGTCAGTCCACCAGGTTCTTGGATTCTGCGGTGGCCAGCAGCTCCGGCTGCGCCTCGTGGCGGCGCCTGCGGGATAACAGCGGGTGCAGGAACACCGCGCCCAGGATCACCATCACGCCCAGATAAAAGCGCGCATCGAGCACGCGTTGCTCGTGCAACAGCACGATCGCCAGGATGATCGCGTACACCGGTTCGAGGTTGGTGATCAGCTGCATGCTGAACGCGCTGACCTGGCGCAGCGCATGCAGCGACAGCGCGAACGGCAGCAGCGTGCAGGCGTAGGCGAGGATCAGCAGCAGCAGCGCGTCGTGCGCATCGGGCAGCGGCCAGGCGCTGCCCGAGTGCGGCAGCAGCGGTGCCAGCATGGTGAGGAATGCGGCGCCCGCACCCAGCTCCAGCGCGGTCACCGCCAGCGGATCGGCATGCGCGACCAGACGCTTGTTGAGTGCGCTGAAGGTCGCCACCAGCAGCGCGGAAAGCACGCCCACGGCCACGCCCAAGCGCATGCCCGCGGGCACGCCATCGACCACCAGCGCCACGCCAGGCACCACCACCAGTGCCAGCAGCAACTCGCGCAATTCGAAGCGGCGCCGCGCCAGCAGTGGCTCGAGAAACGCAAGAAACAGCGGCGCGACGGCGATGCAGGTGGCCGCGACCGAGGCGTTGGCCAGTTTGATCGCGCCATAGAACGTGAGCCAGTGCAGTGACACGATCACGCCGATGCCGGCGTAGGCCAGCGCCAGGCGCAGCGGCACCACGCGTAGCGCGCGCCACACCCGCGGCACCAGCAGCAGCGTGCCGCTGACCAGCAGCATGCGCCACCACACCAGCGGCAGCGCGGCCAGCGTGATCAGCTTGCCGAGGATCGCGGTGAAGCCCCACAGGAATACGCAGAAATGGATCTGCAAGCGGGCCCTGGCGGCGGGTGACATGGTCAGCCGGTGCCGCGAGCGCGTCGCGTCGCGACACCGCACGGGCTGCGCATCATCAATGCGTCTCCAGGCTGGCGCGCAGCGCGGCGAAGTGCGCCAGCGCCTGCGGATTGGCCAGTGCGTCGGTGTTTTTCACCGCGCGCCCGTGGATGGTCTCGCGCACGGCCAGCTCGGTGATCTTGCCTGACAGCGTGCGCGGGATGTCGGGCACCTGTTCGATGCGCGCCGGCACGTGGCGTGGCGTGGCGTTGGCGCGGATGATCTGGCGGATACGCGCGCGCAGTGCGTCGTCGAGCTGCGCGCCTTCGCGCAGGCGCACGAACAGCACCACGCGCTCGTCGCCCTGCCAGTGCTGGCCGACGGCGATGGATTCCAGCACCTCGGTCACCTGCTCGACTTGGCGGTAGATCTCGGCGGTGCCGATGCGCACGCCGCCGGGGTTGAGCGTGGCGTCCGAGCGGCCCTGGATGATGACGCCGCCGTGCGCGGTGATCTCGACGAAATCGCCGTGCGCCCACACGCCGGGAAAGCGCTCGAAATAGGCGGCGCGGTATTTGCTGCCATCGGCATCGTTCCAGAAGCCGACCGGCATCGACGGGAACGGCGCCAGGCACACCAGTTCGCCGGGCTGGCCGCGTACCGGCTGGCCGGCGTCGTCGAAGGCATCGACCTTCATGCCAAGGCCGCGGCACTGCAACTCGCCGCGATACACCGGCAACAGTGGATTGCCCAGCGCGAAGCACGAGACGATGTCGGTGCCGCCCGAGATCGAGGCCAGCAGCACGCGGTCTTTCACGTCGCGGTACACGTAATCGAAACTCTCCGGGGCCAGCGGCGAACCGGTGGACAAAATCGTCTTCAGCGCCGCCAGCTTGTGCGTCTGCCGCGGCTTGACTCCGGCTTTCTCGATTGCGGCGATCCACTTGGCGCTGGTGCCGAGGATGCTGATGCCGGTTTCATCGGCCAGGTCCCACAGCGCGTTGCCGTCTGGATGAAACGGCGAGCCGTCGTACAGCACCACGGTGGCGCCCACGGCGAGGCTGGATACCAGCCAGTTCCACATCATCCAGCCGCAAGTGGTGAAGTAGAAGATGCGGTCGTCGCGCTTCAGATCGGTGTGCAGCACCAGTTCCTTGAGATGCTGCAGCAGGGTGCCGCCGGCGCCGTGCACGATGCACTTGGGCACGCCGGTGGTGCCGGATGAGTACATGATGTATTGCGCATGGTTGAACGGCATCGGGGTGAATTCGAGCGCCTCGCCGTGGCCGGCGCTGAAGTCGTCCCAGCCCTGCGCGCCGCGCAGCCCGGCCAGGCTGGCGTGCTGGCCGCTGTAGTCCAGGACCACCGTGTGCTCGATCGCGGGAATCGCATCGAGCACACCGCGCAGCTTGCCCAGCACGTCGTGGGTTTTGCCGTCGTAGGGGTAGGCATCGATGCTGACCAGCACCCTGGGCGCGATCTGGCCGAAGCGGTCGACGATGCCGGCCACGCCAAAATCCGGCGAGGTCGATGACCACGTCGCGCCGAGCGCTGCGGCCGCGAGCATGGCGATGATGGTTTCCGGCATGTTGGGCATCAGCCCGGCGACGCGGTCGCCGGGGCCGACGCCCGCCGCGCGCAGCGCGTGACTGAAGCGGCCGACCTGCGCGGCCAGCTCGGCGTAGCTCAATTCGCGCGCGTGGCCCCACTCGTTGCGGAAGATCAGCGCCGGATGCGCGTCGCGATGGCGCAGCAGGTTTTCGGCGAAGTTGAGCCGGATGTTGGGATAAAACCGCGCACCGGGCATGGCGTCGGGATGTTCGATGACCGGTTCGAGTTCGCCGCTGGCGCGCACGCCGCAGAACTCCCATACCAGCGGCCAGAAGCGCTGCGGCTCGCGCACCGAGAATTCCCAAAGCGGCGCGTAGCGCAGCAAGTCCGGGTTGCCGGTGCGTTCGCGCGCGAAACGCAGGAAGCGCGCCATGTTGGATGCCTCCGCGCGCTCGCGGCTGGGTTCCCAGATCGGCTTGTCCATGGGGCGGGTGTTGTCCACGCATGCTTCCTCGTTGCAAGCCACGCATGCTATGCGCAAGCATGCGCAAAGCCAACGCGTCGCGCATGCGGCGCGCGGATTGCGTCAGTGCTGCATCAGCCAAGCGCCTGCTGCAGTTCTGGCACCAGTTTGAACAGATCGCCGACCAGGCCGAAGTCGGCGATCTCGAAAATCGGCGCCTCGGCGTCCTTGTTGATGGCCACGATGGTGCCGGCATCCTTGATGCCGGTGAGGTGCTGGATGGCGCCGGAGATGCCGATGGCCAGGTACAGCGCCGGCGCGATGATCTTGCCGGTCTGCCCCACCTGCATGTCGCTGGGCACGTAGCCGGCGTCGACCGCCGCGCGCGATGCGCCGACCGCGGCGCCGAGCGTGTCGGCCAGCGCGTAGATGAGCTTGAAGTTCTCCGCCGAGCCCAGCGCGCGTCCGCCGGAGACCACGCGGCTGGCGCTTTGCAGATCCGGGCGGTCGCTCTTGCCGGATTCCAGCGCGACGAAGCGCGTGTGCGTCGGCAGCGCCACCTCGAGCACGAGATTCTCGATCGGCGCGGGCGTGGCGCCAGCCCTGGCCTCGGGCCAGGATGCGGTGCGCACCGTGGCCACCACGGTCTGCCCGCCGGGCGCCTGCACCGTGATCAGCGCATTGCCGGCGTAGATCGGGCGCACGAAGCGCTGCGCGTCCTCGACCTGCATCAGATCGCTGACCTGGGCAACGCCAAGCAGCGCGGCGACGCGCGGCATGAGGTCCTTGCCGAAGGTGGTGGAAGGCGCCAGTACGTGCGTGAAACCCGCGGCGGCGGCGACCACCTGCGGCGCCAGTACCGCGGCGAGTGCATGGACGTTGGCCGGGTGCGCCACGCTGCGCACGCGGGTCACGCCATCCAGCGCGGCGGCGGCCTGGGCCACCGCATCGGGTGTGGCGGCCAGCACCAGCACCTCGATGTCGCCGCCGATCCGCTGCGCGCAGCTCACGCAACGCGCGGTGGCGGGGTTGAGTTTGCCGTCGTGGTGTTCGGCAACGATCAGGATCTTGTTCATGGTCTTTTGCTCCTCGCTCACACCAGGCCCCTGGTTTTCAGCGCGGCCACCAGCTCAGCCACGTCCTTGACCATCACGCCCTTGCCGCGCCTGGGTGGCGGCGCGTAGTGCGTCGTCCTGAGATGGTCACCGCTGACGATGCCCAGCGCGGCCAGTTCGATCACTTCGATGGGCTTGCTCTTGGCCTTCATGATGTCCGGCAGCTTGATGAAGCGCGGCTCGTTCAGGCGCAGATCGGTGGTGACGACGGCGGGCAGGTCGACCTCCAGCGTCTCCAGGCCGGCATCGACCTCGCGCACCACCGTGGCCTTGCCGTCGGCGATGCCGAGCTTGCTGGCAAAGGTGGCCTGCGGACGCCCCCACAGCGCCGCGAGCATCTGTCCGGTCTGGTTGCTGTCGTCATCGATCGCCTGCTTGCCCAGGATCACCAGGCCCGGCTGTTCCTTTTCGACCAGCTTCAGCAGCACGCGCGCGGCGCTCAGCGGCTGCACCACATCGCTGGTGCTGACATGGATGGCGCGATTGGCGCCCATCGCCAGGCCGTTGCGCAGATGCGCCTGCAGGTCGGCCGGGCCGATGCCGACGATCACGACCTCGCTGGCGACGCCGTGCTCGCGCAGGCGCAGCGCTTCTTCCAGCGCGATCTCGTCGAACGGATTGGGCGAGAGCTTGACGCCGTCGCTGATCACGCCCGAGCCGTCGGGCTTGACCTGGATGCGGACGTTGTAGTCCACGACGCGTTTGTAACCGACCAGGATTTTCATGCCATGTCCTTTTGCTGTGCGGCGCGCGCGAGGCGCAGGCCGGTGCGTGTGGGTGAGTCAGCCCGCGATTTTAACCGCTCTTGGCGAGCGGGCGCCCGTGGTCAGGCGCGTGCATGTCGCAGCAGGGCCTGCGCGAGCCGTGCCGCGGCACCCGGCGCGAAGTCCAGGAACAGCGAGGGCTCGACCAGTTCCAGTTCGATCAGGCAGGGCGCGCCGGCGTCGTCGCGCAGCAGGTCCACGCGCGCATACAAGGGTGCGCCGGGCGCCGAGTTGAACGGCGCGGGCAGGGCGGCCAGCACGCGCTGCGCCAGCGCCAGTTCGTCGGCTTGCGGCGTGCGCGGCTGGATGTGCTCGGGCGCGAACAGCGCGCGCGTTGCCGCGGCGTTGGCTGCCAGCAATGGCCCCTTGCGGATGGCGTGGCTGAACACGCCATCGAAAAACAGCAGCGCGGTCTCGCCGACGCTATCCACGCGCGCCAGGTATGGCTGGATCAGCGCGCGCTTGCCCTGCGCGTGGATCGCGGCGAGGTGCGCGCGCATCGCCGCGCGTGCGGCGAAGCTGTGGCGCATGGTGTCGCGCGAGCCGGCGCTGACGCTGGGCTTGATCACCAAGTCGGCGTGCGGCCACGCGGCGCGTGCGGCGTCCAGCGCGGGCTCGATGGCGGCATCCGCGGCGACGAAATGCGTCGGCACGGTCGCCATCCCCGCCTGCGCCATTTCGCCCAGATAGCGTTTGTCAGTGTTCCAGCGCAGCAACGCGGGCGGGTTGAACAGACGCGTGCACGCGGCGGCGTGGTCTATCCAGCGCAGGTATTCATCCAGGCGCCAGGTGTAATCCCAGGTCGAGCGGATCAGCGCCGCATCAAAGCGCGCCCAATCCGCCTGCGCATCGTCCCAGCACGCGATGGCCACCGCGGCGCCAGCCGCGCGCAACGCGGCTTGCAGTGGGGCGAGGTCGTCATCGCGATCCAGCGCCTCGCGCGTACTGACCAGGGCGATGTAGGGCGGTCTGCTGCTCATGTGATTTCACGCAAAGCGCGCAGGCTAGCCGCAAGCGCAGCGATCTCCAAACGCGCCGGCTGCGCCGCTGCAGCAGATACCGGACAATGCGCCGATGAATGCCGCCACAGCGCTGCCATTGTCAGCCTCGACAAGCCCCTGGCGCCTGTGCGTGGCGCCGATGATGGATTGGACCGACCGCCATTGCCGCGCGTTCCATCGCGTGCTGGCGCCCGGCGCGCGCCTGTACACGGAAATGCTGCACGCGCAGGCGCTGTTGCATAGCGATGTCGCGCACCTGCTGGCGCAGGCACCCGGCGAGCGCCCCACCGCGCTGCAACTGGGCGGCAGCGAGCCGCAGGCGCTGGCCGCTGCCGCGCGCGTCGGCGAACGCGCCGGCTACGACGAGGTCAACCTCAACGTCGGCTGCCCATCCGAGCGCGTGCAGGCCGGACGCTTCGGCGCCTGCCTGATGCTGGAGCCGGCGCTGGTCGCCGATTGCGTGCGCGCCATGCAGGATGCCGTCAGCGTGCCGGTGACGGTCAAATGCCGCATCGGCGTCGACGACCAGGACGACGAGGCCGACCTCGACCGCTTCGTCGACGGCCTTGTGCATGCCACAGATCTCGGTGTGCTGGTGGTGCATGCGCGCAAGGCGTGGCTGAAGGGGCTGTCGCCGCACGAGAACCGCACGCTGCCGCCGCTGGATTACGCCCGCGTACATCGCCTGAAGTTGCGCCACCCGTCGTTGACCGTCGTGCTCAACGGCGGGCTGCTGGATGTGGCGACGGCGCGGGCGCAGCTCGATGCTGTCGATGGCGTGATGCTGGGTCGCGCCGCTTACCACGATCCCTGGGTGCTGGCCTGCCTGGATGCCGAACTGCGCGGCGTGCAGCCACCCGCGCGCGCCACTGCATTGCGCGCGCTCAAGCCCTACGTTGAATCCGAGCTGGCACGCGGTACGCCGCTCAAGCACATCACCCGCCACGTGCTGGGCCTGTACCTGGGCCGGCCCGGCGCGCGCCGCTTCCGGCGTCTGCTGACCGAGGGTGCGCTGCACCAGGAGGCGGGCTGGGAATTGATCGAGCAGGCGCTGGTGCTGGTCGAAACGGCTTGAGATCAGTTTGCAAATCCGGGCATGCGGCTGCCTGACCCCAACCGATTGCTTGCAAACAAGCGCGCGTGATTCAGGCGCGATTCCGACGCGCGCGCCCGGAACGGGGCAAGCTAGCTGAACAAGCTGAACTACCATACCGCCATGCCACCGTTCCGTATCCTGCTGGTTCCCGCTCTGATGATGTTGGCCGGTCTGGCGCACACCGCCGACAAGCCCGCGATCACGCTCGATCAGGCCGTGGCCAAGGTGCAGCGCGAGACCGGCGGCAAGGTGCTGGCGGCGGACAGCATCCGCGTGGGCCGGCGTGAGGTGATTTATCGCATCAAGGTGATCACGCCCGCAGGCGTGGTCAAGGTGGTCCAGATCAAGACCGAACTGAAGGAGAAACGCTGATGCGCATTCTGCTGGTGGAAGACGAAGCCCCGTTGCGCGAGACGCTGGCGGCGCGCCTGAAGCGCGATGGCTACGCCGTGGACATGGCCGTCGATGGCGAGGACGGCCTGTTCCAGGGCCGCGAGGTGCCGTTCGATCTGGCGATCATCGACCTCGGCCTGCCCAAGATGTCGGGCATGGAGCTGGTCAAGGCGCTGCGCGAGGCCGGGCAGCGCTTCCCGATCCTGATCCTGACCGCGCGCAGTTCGTGGCAGGACAAGGTCGAGGCACTGAAATTTGGCGCCGACGATTACCTGGTCAAGCCATTTCACGTCGAGGAACTGCTGGCGCGCATCAACGCGCTGGTGCGGCGCGCCAGCGGCTGGTCCAAGCCGCAGTTGCGTTGCGGGCCGGTATTGCTGGACACCACCGCGCAGATGGTCACGGTCGACGGCAAGCCGGCCGATCTGACCAGCTACGAGTACAAGGTGCTGGAATACCTGATGCTGCATGCCGGCGAGCTGGTGTCCAAGGCCGACCTGACCGAGCACATCTACCAGCAGGATTTTGATCGCGACTCGAACGTGCTTGAGGTGTTCATCGGGCGCCTGCGCCGCAAGCTCGATGCGGACGGCACGCTGAAGCCCATCGAGACCGTGCGTGGCCGCGGCTATCGCTTCGCCATCCCGCGCAGCGAGGCCGATGAGGACTGATCCGACACGACCGCTGTCGCTGCTCGCGCGTTCGGCGCTGGCCTCGCTGCTGGCGCTGGTCGCGTTTCTGGGGGTCACCGGTTTCGCCCTGGACCGCGCCTATTACGAGGGCACGCTGACCGCCGAGCGCGACCGCCTGCAGAGTTATTTCTACGCATACCTGGCTGGCTTCGACGTGCGTCGCGACGGCACGCTGATTCCGCCGGATGCGCCACCGCAACCGGATTTCGATCGCCCCGGTTCCGGCTTGTACGCGGTCGTCACCGATAGCCGAGGCGTACGCTGGGCATCGCGTTCGGCGCGCGGGCGCGATTTGCCGTTCACGGGTGATCTCGCACCCGGACAGGTGGATTTTCGCGGCCCGCTGTCGAGCATGGCCATGGGCCATGTATTCGTGCTGAGCGAGGGCGTGGCCTGGGACATCCCGCACCGTGCGCCGCTGCGCTTGACCCTGCATATCGCCGAATCCGATCAGGCCTTCGAGCGCCAGATCGGCGCATACCGGCGCACCCTGGCGCTATGGCTGCTCGGTCTGGGCGTGGCGCTGCTGGCCATGCAGCAAATGCTGCTGCGCTGGAGCCTGTCGCCGCTGAGCCGGGTGCGCCAGGAATTGCGCCGCGTGCAGCGCGGCGAGTCCAGTGCCTTGTCCAGCGACTATCCGCGCGAGCTGTCCGGCCTGACGCGCGGCCTCAACACCATCATCCAGAGCGAGCGCGAAACCCTCGAGCGCCAGCGCCACACGCTGGCGGATCTGGCGCACAGCCTGAAAACCCCGTTGGCGGTGATCCGCGCGCGCTTCGAATCCGGCGCCGACGACGCACCGCCGCCGCCGGTATGCCACGACGTGCTGGAACAGGTGCGGCGCATGGACAGCATCATCGCGTATCAACTCTCGCGTGCCGCAGCCAAGGGCCGGCAGACCTTCGCCGCGCCGGTGCCGGTGGCCGCGCACGCCGAGGCGCTGGTGCAGGGTCTGGAGAAGGTTCACGCCGTGCGGCGCATCCTGTGCGAGTTCGATATCGATCCCGAAGCCCGGTTCTTCGGTCCCGAGGGCGACCTGCTGGAACTGCTGGGCAACCTCACCGAGAACGCTTTCAAGTGGGCGCGCTCGCGCGTGCTGCTCAGCGTGCACCGCCTGCTGGATGCCACGGCGCTGCGCGAAGGCCTGGAGATCGTCGTCGAGGACGATGGCCCCGGCATTCCGCCCGAGCGCGTCGAGCGCCTGTTGCAGCGCGGCGTACGCGGCGACGAGCGCGTGCAAGGCCACGGCATCGGCCTGGCCATCGTGGTCGATCTGGTGCATGCCTACCGTGCCGAGATGGGCGTGGACCGCTCCGCGGCACTGGGCGGCGCACGTTTCAGTCTGCGCTTTCCGCCGATCCGCTGAGCGCCGCGGCGACCTTCAAGACACGAGCGCAGCCGGCGGCGCGCCATACAGGCCGGTGAGCAGGCGCGCCACCTCGGGCGCGGCCTGCGCCAGTTGCACCGGCCGCGAAAAATGCAGCTCGCTGGTGACCGCGAAATATTCCTCGGGATTGGTGGCCGCGTAGGCATCGATGGCGCCGTGCTGGCCGTTGTCGAGCTGGCGCTGCAAGTGATCGAAGGCGCGCTGGAAAACGTCGAGCCACACGTGCCGCGACAGTCCGGGTGGCAGTGCCGGCACGCCGTCCATGGCGCCGTCGAGCTGATCAAGCTTGTGCGCGATCTCGTGCACGACCACGTTGAAGCCATCATGGGGATGCGCCAGATCGTGGCTGACGCTGGCCCACGACAGCACCACCGGGCCGCGCGCCCAGGCTTCGCCGATCAGGGTTTCGTCCTGCTCGGTGATCACGCCGGTGCTGCGATCCTGGCGCGGGTGGCGCACGCGGAACTCGCCCGGATACACGATCACCTCGCGCCAGCCGTGCAGCGCGGCGAAGCCGAGTTCCAGTACCGGCAGGCAGGCTTGCTGCGCGATCAGCAGGCAGCGCAGGTCGTCAAGTTGCGCGCCGGCCTCGGCACTGAAGCGCTTGTGCGCGAGGAATTGCGCGCACAGCACACGCAGGCGCTGCTGCCGCGCACCATCCAGCGCCGCGCACAAGGGTGCGGCGGCGAGCGCGTCGCGCCAGATCGGGTCGGGGATCGCGCGCACCGAAAACAGGCGTGCGCGCAACGTGGCAAACCAGCCACCCAGCGGGATGGGCCGGTTACTGGATCGAGCCTGGCAGCAGCGACTGCCAGCTCAGCACCGGCCGTGCGCGCAGCGGTTGCGCGGGCGCGCGGCTGTTCGCGTCGGGCAGCCGCGCGGCGCCGTCACCGCCGGCATCACCGCCTGCGGCGCGTGTCGGCGCGGGCCGTGTCGCGGTCGGGGGCGCGTGCCGTGCGGCGGCTGGCGCGCGTGCTGCAGGCGTGCCGGACGCGGGGCCGCCAACACCCACTGCGGCAGGCAGCAGATCCCCAGCCGACGCCACCAGTTTGGCGCGGTCGCCGCGCAGCACGGGCAGGCCATCGGCTGCCTGTGCGCACGCGCACGCGGCCACAGTGCTCAGCAGCAAACCAGCGAACAGGGCAACAGCCTTCATGCGTGTGCTCCGTACCAGCGTCAAGTGCGGCATCCTCGCAAATAAACGCGTGGCGTGCCAGTCAGAGGGCGGCGCGCACCATCCAGCACCGACTTCGAGGTTCACGCGTTGAGGTATTCCACCACCTGCAGATCGAAGCCGGCCAGGCCGACCAGCTTGCGCGGGGTGCCGAGCACGCGCAGGCGACGCACGCCAAGGTCGGCGAGAATTTGCGCGCCTTGGCCCAGTTGTCGCCATTCCTGCTGCGCCGTCTGGCGGCTGGCGTCGTGCGGCGCGGGGCCGTGCAGGCGCTGCAGCAGAGCCTCGGCGCTGTCGTCGCCGGCCAGCACCACCACCACGCCACGGCCTTCGCTGGCGATGCGACGCAGGGCAGCGGTCAGGGTCAGGCCCAGATCCTCGCGCACCAGGTGCAGCACATCGGACAGCGTGTTGCGCGCATGCACGCGCACCAGCACCGGGCTGTCGCCGGCGACCTCGCCGCGCACCAGCGCGAAGTGCAGGCCGCGGCGCAGCAGGTCGCGGTAGGCGATCAGTTGAAACGTGCCGAACTCGGTTTGCGTCGGCGCGGCATGGACGCGCTCGATGGTTTTCTCGGTGGCCAGGCGGTAGCGGATCAGGTCGGCGATGCTGCCGATGCGCAGGCCGTGCTGGCGCGCGAAGGCTTCCAGTTGCGGGCGTCGCGCCATGCTGCCGTCGCTGTTGAGGACTTCCACCAGCACGCCGGCTGGCTCCAGTCCGGCGAGACCGGCAAGGTCACTGGACGCCTCGGTGTGGCCGGCGCGGGTGAGCACGCCGCCGGGCTGCGCGGCCAGCGGAAAGATGTGGCCTGGCTGAGCCAGATCCCCGGCGCGTGCGCCATCACGCACGGCGACTTGCACGGTGTGCGCGCGGTCGTAGGCCGAAATGCCGGTGGTCACGCCCTCGGCGGCCTCGATCGACACGGTGAAGTTGGTGTGGTGCGAGGAGGTGTTGTCGCTGACCATCGGGCGCAGGCCCAGTTGCCGGCAGCGTTGCTCGGTGAGCGCGAGGCAGATCAGGCCGCGGCCTTCGCGTGCCATGAAGTTGATGTCCTCGGGGCGCACTTTTTCGGCGGCCATGATCAGGTCGCCCTCGTTCTCGCGGTCCTCGTCGTCGACCATGATCACCATGCGCCCGGCGCGGATGTCGTCGAGGATCTCGGGGATGCTGTCGAAGGCCATGATGCGTGTCGCCGCGCGGGGAGAACCGCGATTTTACGCCGCGCCGATCAGGCCGCGCGCGATCAGCAATTGCCGGGCCTCGCTGGCATCCTGCTCGAACCAGGCGTGCGCGCTGCCGAGGCGAAAACTGTATCCCCAGGCGTCCATGTCGGCCTGCATGCGCGCGCGGCCGACGCCGGGCAGGGCATCGGCCAGCACGATCTGCAGGTAGCAGGTTGCGTCTTCTTCCTCGATCGAGTCGGTGGCGTCGGTGTGCACCCGCGCGCGGCGCGCGGGCGGCAACACGAGCAGGTGGCAGGCCTCGTGCAGCAGCGAGTGCACGGGCGTATCGGGGCGCGCATACACGCGCGTGCCGATGACCCCGGCTTCGCTGTCGCCCCAGTAGCTGCCGGGGATGGCGGCACCGGGCGCGACTTCGATCAGTGCCAGGCCGTGCCGCGCCAGCAAGGCACGCGGCGCGGCGAAGCCGAGATCAGATAGAAGCAGGACGGAGGACATGCGATGGCTGCAACGACAGGTGAGACGTGGCCGAACAGGCGCACGCGGGGAGTCCTGGACACTCGATCGAGTTCCGGAGTCCGCAGCCGCCTCAGCCCATCGCGCCCGGCTTGTGCTCGGGTAGCGCCACGGATAGCTCCAGCACCTCGTGCTCGCCATCGCGCTCGACCTGGATGTTGATCGCGTCCAGCTCGACATGCACGTATTTGCGGATGACCGCGAGCAGTTCAGTGCGCAGCAGCGGCAGGTAGTCGGGCGAACCGCGCGAGGAACGCTCCTGCGAGACGATGATGCGCAGGCGCTCCTTGGCGATGTTGGCGGTGTTCTTCGGCCGCGCCTTGAGAAAGTCGAGGATGCCCATGCTCAACTCCCGAACATCCGCTTGAACAGGCCCTTCTTCGCCGCCTCGGTGAAGCGCATCGGGCGTTCCTCGCCGAGCAGCCGTGCGATGGCATCGACATAGGCCTGGCCGGCGTTGGAGGTCGCGTCGAGGATCACCGGCACGCCCTGGTTGGAGGCGCTGAGCACGCTGTCGTGCTCGGGGATCACGCCCAGCACCGGCAGGCCCAGTACTTCCTCGACATCGCCAATGCTGAGCATCTGCCCGCTGCCGACGCGCTCGGGGTTGTAACGCGTCAGCAGCAGGTGCGCGGGCACGCCGCCCTTGCCGGATTCGGCGTGGCGGGTCTTGCTCGACAGCAGGCCGAGGATGCGGTCGGAATCGCGCACGCTGGATACCTCGGGGTTGACCACCACCAGCGCGCGATCGGCGAAGTACATGGCCAGAAACGCGCCTTTCTCGATGCCCGCCGGCGAGTCGCAGACGATGTAATCGAAGCCGTCGGCCTTGAGTTCATCGAGCACGCGGCCGACGCCGTCCTGGGTCAGCGCCTCCTTGTCGCGTGTCTGCGAGGCCGCCAGCACGTACAGGTTGTCGTGGCGCTTGTCGCGGATCAGCGATTGCTTGAGCGTGGCTTCCTGGTGTATGACATTGACGAAGTCGTAGACCACGCGCCGTTCGCAGCCCATGATCAAGTCGAGGTTGCGCAGGCCCACGTCGAAATCGATGACCGCGACTTTCTTGCCCTGCATGGCGAGGCCTGTGGCCAGCGAAGCGCTGGTCGTGGTCTTGCCAACACCCCCTTTGCCGGAGGTGACGACGATGGTCTCGGTCAAAGCATTGTCTCCCATCTTGCCGTGTTCATTGTGGATTGGTCGGCTGCACGGCTAGTGGTCCAGGCGTGCAATCAGCAATTTTTCTCCCTCCAGCCAGCATTGCACAGCACGGCCCTCGAGGTCACCGGGAATTTCCTCGAAATTGCGGTAGCGGCCGGCGATGGACACCAGATCGGCGTGGAAGGACTGGCAGTAGATGCGCGCCTGTTCGTTGCCGCCAGCGCCGGCGAGGGCGCGGCCACGCAGGCTGCCGTAGATGTGGATGCTGCCGTCGCTGATCACCTCGGCGCCGGCGGCGACGTTGGCGGTAACCACCAGATCGCGCGCCTCGGCGTACACCTGCTGACCCGAGCGCACCGCCTGGGCGTGGTGCAGGGTCGGGGCGCTGGCGGCGGCAGGGCTGACGGCGGCTGGCACGGCGTCGGCTTCACCCGCGCGGGCGTGGCGCGGCATCGGCGCGGGTTCGGGCGCCGGCGCCGCAGCGGTGTCAGCCAGCGCGGGTTCGTAGGCGGCACGGAACTTGGCAATCAGCGGCAGGCCCAGCGCCTGTGCCAGCGCCTCGATGTGGCGGGTGCCGTAGGCCAGCGCCACCGGCAGCATGCCGGCGGCGCGTACCGCATCGAGCAGGGCGGCGCAGGCGTCGCGGTCGATGTCTTCCTGCAAATGCCCCAGATCCAGCACCACTGCGGCGCGCGCGAACAATTGCGGCGCCTTGTGCACGCGTTCGGCGAGTGCCGCCTGCAACGCGGCAGGATTGTTGCCGGTGACGCGCACGTTGGCGATGCCGACCTGGCCGAAGCGCAGATCGCACACGCTGTCGATCACGGATTTGGCCACCATGCGCGCGTCAGGCCTGTGCCGCGGCGCGGCGCGGCGCGCATGCCGGCACGTCGCGGCTGCGTAGCCAGGGCAGATCGGGCAGGCCGCCTTGCGCCAGATACGTATCGCGCACGAACGCGAAACTGCACAGTTCCTTGCCCAGCAGGCTGACGCGGCGCCCGATGCCCGGCATCACCTGCTGGCCGAGTTCGCGGAAGCCATAGGTGCCGTGGAACAGCACCACCGCGTCGTTGGGCGGCTCGAGGAATACCTCGCAGGTCAGCAGCGGCACACGCACCTCGGCGTAGCTGTGCACATCAGCGTAGAACACGCGGCCGAGACCATGGCCACGCATGTTGCCGGCGATCACCACGCGGTCGATATAGACGAACGCGGGATGGCGTTCGGCGAACCAGTGAAAGTTGGGGCTGTCGTGCGCGGCGTGCTCGCGGAAGGCGAGCAGAAATCCGGCGGCGTGGCCATCGACCTCGGCGATGCGGAAATAATCGGCGTTGGCGTACAAGCGCCGCAGGTGCTCGCCGTCCAGTGGCAGGATCCCGGGGCCGGCCGCGTTGTTGATCGCCAGCACGGCGTCCAGATCGTTCTCGCAGGCCTCGCGCAGCGCCAGATTCATGCCCTACTCCCGGTGATGCGGGGCCATGCAGCGCCCGGCGACGCGGCATTATCGCATGCGCTGCGGTGCCGCCAAGCTGCGCTGCCGCGAGCGCCCGCGCGGACCGCAGCGCTTGCCTTGCGCGAGTGCCCGTGCATGAATGCGGCGCATGCGCTGGCCTGCCGTCAATCACACCCGTCTGCTGCGTTACACGGGGCTGTTTACCTACCTGTGCACGGGCATTCCGCTGCTGCGCGTGGATTGGACGCTGGAGCGCGTCAGTGCATTCAGTCACCCCGATATCGGCCTGGGGTTGCTGCTGCTGTGCTACGTGGTGTTCGGTATCGTGTACTGGCTGCTGACACGGCGTCTGGGTTCGCGCCGCCATCCGGTACTGAAGATTCTCGGCCTCGGCGTGCTGACCGCGACCGCCATCGGTGTGGGCTGGTTCAGTCACAGCGGCCTGTCGGCGCTGCTGCTGGTCGTGGTGGCGGTGGCATTGCCATGGACCTTGCCGCTGCCGATCGGTGTCGCCTGGCTGGTGCTGCAGAACCTGGCACTGATCCCGGTGTTTGCCGGTTTTCCCGGTTTCGGCTGGGGTACGGCGACGCTGCAGGCAGCGTTGTACCTCGGTTTCGCCACGCTGATGTTCGTCACCTCGATGGTGGCGCGGCAACAGGACGATGCGCGCGAAGAGCAGCGCCGGCTCAATTCCGAACTGCGCGCCACGCGCGTGCTGCTGGCCGAATCCAGCCGCATCGGCGAGCGCATGCGCATCGCACGCGAGCTGCACGATCTGCTCGGCCACCATCTCACCGCGCTGACGCTGAATCTGGAGGTAGCCAGCCACCGCGTGGCGCCGGCGGAAGTCGGCCCGGTGCGCCAGGCGCAAGCCATCGCCAGGCAGTTGCTGGGCGATGTGCGCGAGGTGGTCAGCGAGCTGCGCCAGGGCGAGGCGCTGGACCTGAGCCAAGCGTTGCGCAGCCTGATCGAGGGGGTGCCCACGGTGCAGGTGCATCTGGACCTGCCGCCCGCGTTCAGCGTGGATGAGCCGCAACGCGCGCAGGTGATGTTGCGCACGGTGCAGGAAATCCTGACCAACACCGCGCGCCATTCCGGCGCGCGCAATCTGTGGCTGGGTTTCAGCCGCACCGAGGCCGGCGAATTGAAGCTGGATGCACGCGACGATGGCCGCGGTGCGGGTACGATTCGACCCGGCAACGGCCTCAATGGCATGCACGAGCGCCTGGCCGCGGCCGGCGGCCGGCTGCTGATCAGTGCCGCGCCGGGACATGGATTCGCGCTTACGGCGTGGTTGCCTATGGAGAAAATCGCATGATCAACGTGTGCCTGGTGGACGATCAGACCCTGGTGCGCCAAGGCATTCGCTCGCTGCTGGATCTGGCTGATGACATCCGCGTGGTGGCCGAATGCGGCGATGGCGCGCAGGCGCTGGAAACCATCCCCAGGCTGCGCCCGGACGTGGTGCTGCTGGACATGCGCATGCCGGGCATGAACGGCATCGAGGTACTGCAGGCGCTGGCGGCCAGGAATGCGCTGCCGCCGACCGTGATCCTGACCACGTTCGATGACGATCAACTGGTGCTGGCCGGGCTCAAGGCCGGCGCGCGCGGCTATCTGCTCAAGGACGTGTCGCTGGAGCAACTGGTCGAGGCGGTGCGCACGGTGGCCGCGGGCGGTTCGCTGGTGTCGCCGGTGGTGACGCAGCGCCTCAAGGCCGGGATCGAGCGCATGGGCACGCAGTTCCAGAGCCTGGAGCAGCCCGATCCGCTGACCGAGCGCGAAACCGAGATCCTGCGCCTGATGGCCGGCGGCTACAGCAACAAGGAAATCGCCAACTCGCTGGCGGTGGCCGAGGGCACGGTGAAGAATCACGTGTCCAACATCCTCTCCAAGCTGGGCGTGCGCGACCGCACGCGCGCGGTGCTCAAGGCGCTGGAGCTGGGTATCGTCTGAGCGCATGCCGCGCGCGACCTGTCGCGCTGCGCCGCGGATGGCGTTCGCCATATCTTGCCGTTACCATCCGTGCTTCAGCTGCGGGTCATTGGTACCTGCCGTTGTTGCCCAACCCGCCGGCACCCCGTGCCCGGCCCCGAACGGCTGCGGAGACTGTCCGAATGATGCGTGCTCTTGAAATTATCGTCGCCCTGATCATGGTCGCGATCCTTTACCTCGTGGTCGGGGTGGTGATGCCGGACCACGGTTCCACCTCGCGCTCGGTCGAGGTCAGCCATGATTTCCGTCAGGTTTACGACATCCTCAGCAACTTCCGGCGCTTTCCCGATTACGGTGTGCTGCGCGCCTACGACCCCAATACCCGGTTCACGTTCTCTGGCCCGGCCTATGGCGTGGGCGCCAAGGTGAGCTGGACCAGCAAGAACCCCAAGGTGGGTGACGGCACGTTGACCATCACCAAGGACCAGCCCGGCGCCAGCCGGGTATCGACCCAGGGCAGCGCCGAAATCGACTGGGCGCTGACCAATGACTGGGACGGACACAACAAGCGCCTCATCATCGAGCTGGAGCGTTCCGGCAGCAACGATCGCCTGGTCAGGGTGACCATGCGCTACAAGGTCGACTATGGCTGGAATCTGATCGATCGCTACTCGCGTCTGTACATCCATGGCGAGCCGGCGGCGTTCGTGCAATACACGCTGGGCAACCTGCAGAACGTATTGGCCTCGATTCCCAATGTTTCCTACAACGACCTGCAGCCGCGCATCGTCGAGACCAAGCCGCAGGCCGTGTTGTTCGTGTCCACGCGCGCCAAGCGCACGCTGGAGGATGTCTCCAGCGCCACGCAGAAGGCGCTGACCGAAATCGATGCGGCGATGAAGAAACTGGGCGTGACCCAGGCCGGTCCGCGCATCACGGTGACCACCGATTACGGCGACCAGAACTATGCGTTCGATATCGCCGTGCCGATCAACACCAGCACGCTGACCGTGGCCGGGCAGAGCTACGACCTGACCCAGCCGGGTACGCCGGATGCCGCGGCCGCCGGCAACACGGCCCAGCCGGGCACCTGGCAGAAGAACGGTGCGCTCGTCGTCGCCGGCAATGTCTCGGCGCGCATGGCCTTCGGCGGCAAGGCGCTGGAGGCCGACATGCAGGCCAGCCCGGCCAGCCTGCCGCTGATGCGCCTGAATCTCGAGGCTTATGCGCAGACCCATGGCTACGCATTCGATCCCAACACGCACCGGTTGTATGACGTGGTCACCAGCGAAGTCGATCCGAACACCGGCATGGGCGGTTACGCGGTTTACCTGCCGCTGACCTGGGGCCCGGATGCGGTGCCGGGGCAGAGCGCGCAACCAGCTGCTGCCGGCAGCGCGGCGCCAGCGGTCGCGGCCAGTGTTGCGGCAGGGGCCTCGGCGGGTGCTCCCGCCAGCGCGGCCAGCGTGGCACCGGCAGTCGCGGCCACGGCCGGCTGATCGCCGCGGGTTGACCTTCGTCGTGCATCTCCAGGGCGCTTCCGTTGCATGCGGAAGCGTCCTGTGCGTGGCGCGCAGCGCGCGCCTGGCAACATGATCGAAGCCGAATCCCTACAACGCAGTTTTGGCGCGCGCTGCGCCGTGCAGGGACTGAGCCTGAGCGTGCGTCCGGGACAGATCCTCGGCTTGCTCGGCCCCAATGGCGCCGGCAAGACCACCACGTTGCGCATGCTTGCGGGCGTGCTGGCGCCGGATGTCGGCCGTGCGCGCATCGGTGGCCACGACGTGCAGCGTCAGGCACTGGCGGCACGGCGCGTGCTGGGCTATCTGCCCGAGGGTGCGCCGTTGTACGCGGAAATGAGCGTGCACGCGCTGCTGATGTTCGTGGCGCGCGTGCGTGGTCTGCGCCGCGCGCACCTGGCACAGCGCTACGCGCACGTGGTGCAGGCGCTGGAACTGGAGAACCTGCTGGGGCAGACCATCGGCACGCTGTCCAAGGGTCAGCGGCGCCGGGTCGGACTGGCGCAAGCCATCCTGCACGATCCGCCGGCACTGATCCTCGACGAACCCACCGACGGTCTTGACCCCAACCAGCAGGCCAGTGTGCGCAAACTGTTGCGCGGTCTGGCACGCGAGCGCGCGATCATCGTTTCCACGCATCTGCTCGAAGACGTGCCGCAGTTGTGCAATCGCCTCGCGCTGCTGGTACAGGGGCGCCTGTTGACCGACACCACGCCGGCCGAGTTCGTGGCGCGTTCGCGCTATCGTGGCGCAGTGAGTTTCACCGCGCCGGCCGCCGGCCCGGTACGTGCCGCGCTGGGTCTGTTGCCCGAGGTCGATACGGTCGAGATCGACGCGCTGAGCGGACGCGTCACCGTGCTGCCCAAACCCGGGCGTGAACTGTTGCCCAGGGTGCAGGCCCTGCTGGCCAGTTACCAGGTGCAGCCGCGTGAACTGGTGCTGGAAGGCGGACGCATGGACGACGTGTTCCGCAGCATGACCGAAACCGACGCCGTCGAGTCCTCGCCATGAGGGGACTGCGCGCGGTGCTGGGACGCGAGCTGCATGCGTATTGGACCACCCCGGTGGCGTGGTTGTTCCTCATCGCGTTCCTGCTGCTGGCCGGCGTGTGCACTTTTTTCCTGGGTGATTTTTTCCCGCGCGGGCAAGCCGATCTGACCGCGTTTTTCATCTTCGTGCCGTGGCTGCTGCTGGTGCTGGTGCCCGCGGCGAGCATGCGCCTGTGGGCCGAGGAGCGCCGAGGCGGCACGTTCGAGTTGTTGCTGACACTGCCGCTGACCCCGCTGGCGGCGATGCTGGGCAAGTTTCTGGCGGCGTGGCTGTTCGTGGCGCTGGCGCTGATGCTGACCTTTCCGCTGTGGCTGACGGTGAATTACCTCGGCCATCCGGACAACGGTGCCATCCTGGCGGCCTATCTGGGCAGCATGCTGCTGGGTGGCGCGCTGCTGGCGGTGGGCGCCTGCCTGTCGGCGGCGACGCGCAACCAGGTCGTGGCCTTCGTGCTCAGCTTGCTGGTGGGGCTGGCCTACATGCTCAGCGGCGCGCCGCAGGTGCAGGATGCGCTGGCGCCGCAGTTGCCGTCAGGCGTGCTGCAAACGCTGCTTGAGTTCAGCATGCTGGCGCATTTTCAGCATATCGCGCGTGGCGTGCTGGACCTGGGCGATGTGCTGTTTTTCGTGGTCACCATCGTGGTCTGGCTGGGCGCCGGCGCCCAGCTGCTGAAACACATCGAGGCCGACTGATGCGCGTTGTTGCGTCCACGCGCGTCTTGCGCCTCGTGCTCGCGCTGCTGGCGCTGGCGGTGCTGTACGTGGCCGTGGTGCAGATCGGCACGCGTCTGCTGGACGGTGTGCAGATCGATCTCACCCAGGATCACATCTACACCCTGGCACCGGGTACGCGCGACATCGCGCGATCGCCGCGGGAGCCGGTGCAACTGACGTTGTATTTCTCGCGCCACTCCGCGCGCGATCTGCCGCAACTGCGTGCTTACGCGCAGCGTGTGCAGACGCTGCTGCGTGAGGTCGCGCGCGTTTCGCAGGGGCGCGTGCGCCTTGCCCTGGTCGATCCGCGGCCTTATTCCGCGGCCGAGGATCGCGCGCTGGCCGCCGGCCTCAGCGCACTGCCGGTGGGGCCGGAGGGGCAGCGCGTGATTTTCGGTCTGGTCGGCACCAATGCCACCACCGGCATCGCCGATATTCCATTCCTGCAGCCGGACAAGGAAGCGTTTCTCGAATACGACGTGGCGCGCCTGATCCATGAGCTGGTCACCCCGCAACGGCCTGTGGTCGGCCTGATCAGTGGCCTGCCGGTGGAAGGCGAACCGGCCACCGGCATGGCAGCGCCAGGGCTGCCGCCGTGGACGACGTTTCAGCAGCTCGGGCAGTTGTTTCGCGTGCAGCCGCTGGATGGCCGCACGCTGACCGCGATACCCGCCGATGTGCGCGTGCTGCTGCTGGTGCAGCCGGACATGCTCGGTGCCGGCGCGGTGCAGGCGATCCGCGCATTCCTGCTGCGCGGGGGGCACCTGGCTCTGTTCATCGACCCCGATCCGGAAACCCTGCCGCCGGCGCAGGCCGTGGCCAGCGCGCAGGCCAGCTGGCGCGCTTTGCGGCCCCTGTTTGCGGAATGGGGCGTGAGTTTCGATCCGGATCGCGTGGTGCTCGATCCGACCCTGGCGCGCAGCGTGTCGCCGCAAGCTGGCGCGGCGCCGGAACCCGATCCCGCGGTGCTCGGGCTGGGCCGCGCCGAGCTCAGCCACGACGACGTGATCACCGCCGGCCTGCGCAGCATCAATGTGTCGACGATCGGCAGCTTCGAGCAAACCGAACATGCGCGGCTGCGCCTGGTGCCGCTGCTGCAATCCAGCGGTGATGCCGGCAATGTCTCGGTGCAGCGCGTGCTGGACACGCCCGATCCGCAGGCGCTGCTGGACAATCTGCGCCCGGCGCGCGGCCGCTACGTGCTGGCCGCGCGCCTGACCGGTGCGCTGGCGCCGGGTGCGCAGCAGGCCGATATCGTGCTGGTCGCCGACACCGACCTGCTCAGCGACCGGTTGTGGGTACAACTGCTGCCGTTCTTTGGCCAGACACTGACCAGTCCCTTCGCCAACAACGGTGACTTTTTCCTCAACGTGATCGACAACCTCAGCGGTTCCAGCGCGCTGATCTCGATCCGCGGCCGCGCCGTGGCGGCACGCCCGTTCACGCGCCTGCGTGCGCTGCGCGCCGAGGCCGAGCAGGCATTCCGCGAACGCCGGCTGGCACTGCAGCAGCAACTCGATGCCGCCGAGCAGCGCCTGCTGGAGATCGAGCAGGTGCGCAGTGCGGGTGGAACCAGCGACAGGCTGCACGAGGCCGAGTACCACGCCGCCAGTGAAAAACGGCGCGACATCCGCGACGAATTGCGGCGCATCGAACGCCATCTTGATACGCGCATCCTGAGTCTGCAGTGGCGTATCGAGACGCTGGACATTTTCCTGCTGCCGGCGCTGATCGCCGTGTTCGGTCTGCTGTTGATGGCGTGGCGGCGCTGGCGCGGGAGCGCGACGCCATGAGCTGGCGCGCGCTGGGTGTGCTGTCCGCGGTGGCGCTGTTGGCGCTGCTGCTGGATGCATTCGGCCCCGGTCGCCATGCTCCGCCGCCTTCTGCCGGTGTTGCCGGACAGTTGTTGCTGCCGCAGATGGCCAGCGACAGCGCACGCGTGACCCGCATCGAAGTGCAACCGGCGCACGCTCCCGGCGTGAGCCTGTTGCGCGGCACACGCGGCTGGTGGGTGCAGCAGCTCGGCGCGCCAGCCGATGCCGAACTGGTGCAGACCTGGCTGACACGGCTGGCGCGTGCGCGCATCCTTGCGGCCAAGACGCGCCTGCCCTCGCGCTATGCATTGCTCGACGTGGCCGATCCCGGCCAGCCGGGCGCGGGTCTGGCATTGCAACTGTCCGGATCGCTGGCTTGGCCACAGATATTGATCGGCCGCTACGACGCGCGCCAGCAGGGCACCTTCGTGCGCCTGCGCGGGCACCGGCAAAGCCTGCTGATCGCGGGTGATCTCGCGCCGCCGAGCCATGCGGTGGACTGGATGCAGCATCCGCTGCTGTCCCTGCCTGCCAGCGCGGTCTTGCAGATCGACCTGATCAGCCCGCGCGGCGCGCGTTTCCTGCTTGATCGCAGCCTCGACGGTGCGCCGCGCGTGGTGACGGCACCGCGCGGCCTGCGCCATCCGCTGGCACGAGGCGCATTGCTGCTGGGCATTTTCGACGGCCTGGATTACAACGGCGTGTATGCGCGCGTCGCCACGCCGCCGCAGGCCTTGCGACTGCGCGCGTTGCTCAGCGACGGCAGCCTGCTGACGTTGAGTGCGTGGCGTGGCCGCGATGGTCATGCGCTGGGCAATCTCTCGATCCAGGCGCCGGTCGGTGGCCTGCCGCCCGAGGCTGCGGCAGGTCTGGCGCGCACCGCGGCGCGCGTAGAGGCGCACACCTGGCAACTGGTGCCTGGCATCTGGTCATTATTGCGCGATGCGCTGGATGCCAAAGACACGCGGCCGCACACCGCGCCGCCGCTCACCATGCCGCCCGCGGCATCGGGCCGGGCGTCCGTGCAGGCGGCATTGCGACCACCACCCACAGTGGCTGCGCGGGCAGCCTTGCGAGGCGCACCATGAACGCAGCATCGCATCCATCGGGCGCGGCGCGCAGCCGCTTCGAGGCCTGGGCCGTGGCGGTTTTCGGCGCCAGCGCGGTGGCACTCGGTGCGCTTGGTGCGCACGCGCTGCAGGGGCGCTTGTCGGCGCCGTTGCTGGCGGTGTGGCATATCGCGGTGGAGTACCAGTTCTGGCACGCGCTGGCGCTCGCGCTGGTGGTGCTGGCGGTGCCCGCCGGCCGTGCGCGGCAAGTGGCGCGCAACGCGCTGATGCTGGGTATGCTGTTGTTTTGCGGCAGCCTGTATGCGCTGGCGCTGGGCGCGCCACGCTGGATCGGGCTGATCACGCCGTTCGGTGGCGTGGCTCTGATCCTTGGCTGGTTGGCGCTCGGTGCAGCGTGTCTGCGCCGTCCAGGCTGAACATGCCGCCACGCGCTTGCGCCCGGTTGAGCGTGGCGTGCACAGCAGCGACAATTCACGCGCTGCGCCGCACACGGCGCACACCGGGGACATCGACATGACGACGCGCACGCCGCGTGGCTTTGATCTGGCACTCGCGCACGCGCATCTGCGTCGCAGCGACGCGCGCCTGGCGCGCTGGATGCACCGCATCGGGCCGCTCGAGTTCGATTTCAACGCGCGCTTCCATACCGTGGATGCGCTGGCGCGCTCGATCCTTCACCAGCAGTTGTCCGGCAAGGCCGCAGCGACGATCACCGCGCGCGTGGTCGCGCTGATGCCGCGCGCGCAGATCAGCGCGGCGGGGCTGCAGGCACTGCCGGATGCCGCGCTGCGCGGCGCCGGAGTGTCCGGCAACAAACTGGCGGCGCTGCGTGATCTGAGTGCGCGTGCGCAGGCCGGCGCGATTCCCGGTGCGGCCGCACTGGAACGCATGAGCGATGCGGACATCATCGCCGCGTTGACGCCGGTGCGCGGCATCGGCCGCTGGACCGTGGAGATGCTGCTGATGTTCCGCCTCGGGCGTCCGGATGTGCTGCCGCTGGATGATCTGGGCGTGCGTCAGGGTGCGGCGCTGGTCGATGGACTCGAGATGGCGCCCAATGCGCGCGCGCTGGCCGCGCGCGGGGCCTGCTGGGCGCCGTACCGCAGCCTGGCCGGTTTTTATCTGTGGCGCGTGGTCGAGCACGCACGCCGCGATCACGCGTGATGGCGTGATGGATAGTGACGCGCTGCTGGCGAGGTTTCGCGGCGACAACCAGCGCCTGGGCACGGGTGCTGCCTATGACAATCTGCTGCGCGCACTGCTTGCCGCCACGCCCGGCGCGAACGACTGGACGGTGCTGGTACAGGGCTTGCTGCAGCAATTGGCCGCGGGTGCCGGCATCGCGCTGGCCGAACAGGGCTTGCAGCGCCACCCCGGGCAGCTCGAACTGCGTTATCTGCTTGGCAATGGCCTGCGTTTGGTGGGTGAGCGTCACGCCGCCGAGCGCGAGCTGCGCGCGGTGCTGGCGGTGCAGCCGACGCATGCCGGCGCGGCGGCTTCGCTGGCGCATTTGCTGCGTGGTGAGGGTCGTTTGCAGGCGGCGGCACAACTGGCGCTGGATTCGCTGCCGGCTTTGCCGAGTCCTGCGCAACTGCGCGAGGCGCTGGCATTCGTGCGCGAATGCGATGACGCGCGCGGCGCGCTGGAGCTGGCCCAGCGCATGCTCAGGCAGACGCCCGAGGATGGCAAGGTGCACGCCGCCGCTGGCGAGCTGGCGCTGGAACTGGGCCGTTTCGAGCAGGCGCGCGTGCACCTGCGCCGTGCGCTGGCGCTGCAGCCGCACTATGCCCCGGGCTGGCTGCGCCTGGCCGCGGCACACCGCTTCGGTCAGCTCGACGAGGCCGACGCGCGCCTGATCGAGCAGGCCGTCCGCGCATCCGATCCGTCCAGCGAAGCCGGCATCGCCGCGCGCTTCGCCTGGGCCAAGGTGCTGGCTGATGTCGATGCGCTCGATCAGGCCGCGTCGCAACTGCGTGCCGCCAACGCGGCCATGCGCCCGCGCGTGGAGTGGTCGGCGCGCGGCTTCGATGCCTACGTGCAGCACCAGATTGATCAGCCCGCGCCGGAGGTGCAGGCGCAGCGGCTCGGCTTCACTCCGGTGCTGATCGTCGGCTTGCCGCGCACCGGCACCACGCTCGTCGCCCACTTGCTGGCGCGGCACCCCGAGGTGCGCAATCGTGGCGAACTGAACTGGCTGGCGCAGTTGGCCTTGCAGGTGGAAACAGGCGGCCGCCAGGCCATGCAGATGCGCGAGTCCGCGACGTTGTACGCGGCGCAATTGCGCCGCGACGATGCGCCGGCGCGCGTGATCGTGGACAAGAACCCGCTCAACTTCCGCCATCTCGGCATGGCCGCGGCGCTGCTGCCCGGACTGCGCGTGATCCATTGTCAGCGTGCCGCGCGCGCCACGGCATTGTCGATCTACCGGCAGATGTTCGCGCACATGGACAACGGCTACGCCTACGATTTTGCCGACATCGCCGCGTTCGCGCGCGGCGAGGCGCGGTTGATGCGGCACTGGCGCGCGACGCTGCCGGTGCCGTTCTACGCGCTGGATTACGCACGTCTGGTCAGCGACACCGAGGTCGTGCTGGCCGAGCTGCATGCGTTTCTCGACCTGCCCGAAGCCGATGTCGGCACGGTGCCGGCGGCGCCGGCATCGATCCGCACCGCCAGTGTCTGGCAGGCGCGGCAGAAGGTGCACCGCGATGCGCTGGAGGCGTGGCAGCGCTGGGTGCCGCATCTGCCCGAGTTGCTGGATACGATTCCAGAGTCCTGGACATGAGCGGCGGCCCGTGAGCGAGGACCGCACCGCGCTGCCGCCGGCGATTTTCCTGATGGGCCCCACTGCCAGCGGCAAGACCGCGCTGGCCTGCGCGCTGGCCGATGCATTTCCGCTGGCGCTGATCAGCGTCGATTCGGCGCTGGTCTATCGCGGCATGGATATCGGTACGGCCAAGCCCGACGCGGCCACGCGGGTGCGCTATCCGCATGCATTGCTGGATCTGCGTGATCCGGCGCAGCCTTACTCGGCCGCCGAGTTCCGCGTCGATGCGCTGCAGGCGATGCAGGCCGCGCGTGATGCCGGTCGTGTACCGCTGCTGGTCGGCGGCAGTGGCCTGTACTTTCGCGCGCTGGAGCACGGCCTGTCGCCGCTGCCCGCGGCGGATCCCGCGCTGCGAGCGCAGTTGGCCGCCGCCGCGGCCGCGCAGGGCTGGCCGGCGCTGCACGCGCGCCTCGCCGCGCTGGATGCACCGGCCGCGCAACGCATCCGGCCGAACGATGCGCAACGCATCCAGCGTGCACTGGAAGTGATCACGCAAAGCGGCCAGGCGCTCAGCGCATTGCAGGAGCGCGGCGGTGAAGTGTTGCCGTGGCGTGTGCTGAAGCTGGCGCTGCTGCCGCAGGACCGCGCTGCGCTGCGCCAGCGCATCGCCGAGCGTTTCGACGCGATGCTGGACGCCGGTTTTCTCGATGAAGTGCGACGCCTGCGCGCGCGCGGCGACCTGCACGCTGGGTTGCCTGCCTTGCGCGCGGTGGGGTATCGGCAGGCCTGGGTGCATCTGGAGCAAGCGACTGATTTCGCGGAGTTCCGCATGCACGCCATCCACGCCAGCCGGCAGCTGGCCAAGCGCCAGCTCACCTGGTTGCGCGCCGAGGCCGGTATCCAGGTTCTGGAGCCGTTCGCTGCCGATCGGGTCACGCGTGCCGCGGCGCTGGTACGTGATTTTATCGTTGCTGCGGATCGCGGCTGCGCCACGGGCTTGCGTTAAACTTGTGGCGTTGGGTCGGGACCGTCGCCGGTGCGACGTGCTCTTTTGGCCGACCCGCTTGCGAGGGGTAGTCAAATGTCCAAAGGACAATCGCTGCAGGATCCATTCTTGAACGTATTGCGCCGTGAGCGCATTCCGGTCTCGGTGTACTTGGTCAACGGCATCAAGTTGCAGGGCACCATCGAATCGTTCGACCAGTTCGTGGTGCTGTTGCGCAACCAGGTCAGCCAGATGGTCTACAAGCACGCCATTTCCACCGTGGTGCCGTCGCGCGCGGTGCGCGTGGGCAACGAAGACGACGCCGAGAACGCGTCCGAAGCACAGGACGATAAAACCTGAAAACCCTGTTTGAACGTGGCAAGAAAGGCGAACGCGCGCTGCTGGTGCTGCCGCATGCGCGCGGCGGCGGTGATGCCGAAGCCGATGCGCGCGAGTTCGAGGAACTGGCGCGCTCGGCCGGCGCGGAGGTGCTGGAGCGTGTCGGCGCGCGCGTCGACACGCCCAATCCGCGTTTCTACATCGGCAGTGGCAAGGCCGACGAGCTGAAAACCCTCATCGCGGCGCTGGATGCCGATCTGGTGCTGGTCGATCACGCACTCAGCCCGGTGCAGGAGCGCAACCTTGAAGCGCATCTGGGCGTACGCGTGGTGGATCGCGCGGGGTTGATCCTGGATATCTTCGCGCAGCGCGCGCGCTCGCACGAGGGCAAGCTCGAGGTCGAACTGGCGCAACTCAAGCACCTGGCCACGCGCCTGGTGCGCGGCTGGACCCATCTCGAGCGCCAGCGCGGCGGCATCGGCATGCGCGGCCCCGGCGAAACCCAGCTGGAAACCGACCGCCGCCTGCTCGGCGAGCGCGTCAAGCAATTGCAGCGGCGCCTCGAAAAAGTGCGCACGCAGCGCGGCCAGCAGCGCCGCGCGCGCCTCGATGGCGGCGTGCTGCGCGTGGCGCTGGTCGGTTACACCAATGCCGGCAAATCGACGCTGTTCAATGCCTTGACGCGCGCCGAGGTCTATACCGCCGACCAGCTGTTCGCCACGCTCGATCCGACCGTGCGCCGCATCGATGACCTGAGCTGCGGTCCGCTGGTGCTGGCGGATACGGTCGGTTTCGTGCGCAAGTTGCCGCATGATCTGGTGGCCGCGTTTCGCGCCACGCTGTCCGAGGCGCGCGACGCCGATCTGCTGCTGCACGTCACCGACGCCGCGGACACCGAGCGCGAGCAGCACATCAAGGTGGTCAACGAGGTACTTGAGGAAATCGGCGCCGGTGCGGTGCCCCAGTTGCAGGTCATGAACAAGATCGATCTGCTCGAGCAGCGCCCGTCACTGGACCGCGACGGGGCCGGTGATGTGCAGCGCGTGTGGCTGGCAGCGGCATGTGGGTCAGGCCTGGACCTGCTGCGCAGCGCGCTCGGCCAGCGCCTCGGCGGCGTGCGCGTGCGTGGCGAGCTGCATCTCGATGCCGCCGCCGGGCGCCTGCACGCGCGGCTCAAGACGCTGGGTGCGCTGGTCAGCGAGGAGTTCGACGATCGTGGCTGGCATTTGCAGATCGACGCACCGCGCAGCGTGCTGGAGCCTTTGCGCGCCCATGCGGGCGCCGCGCTGAATGCGCTGCTCGGTCCGCTGCCGTGAGGCCGGCCTCTGCTCCCATGTCCGCTGCGGGCATGCGCAGGGCTGCTAAAATGCCGCGTCTGCGCAATACATGCCCTTTGGGACATGTGTGGCGCGCGGCGCCCGCGGATGCTGCGCTGCCTGCGCGCAGCACTGACCAAGGCGTCGAGCACGAGCATGAACGGCACGCCGGCTTCGCTTGTGCACGCGGCACGGTCGATGCGTGGCGTGCCCAGCCCCGAACATTCATCTGAAGAGTGAAACAACATGGCCTGGAATGAACCTGGCGGCGGCCAACGCGACCCATGGGGACGCGGTAGTGGTGGTGGCAAGAGCCCCGATCTCGAGGTCTGGCTGAAGCGCCTGCGTCAGCGTCTGGGCAGTTTTCGCGGTGGTGGTGGCGGTGTTGGTAGCATCGGCACGATCATCGTCGCCCTGTTGCTGGCGTGGCTGCTGTTTGATTCGTGGACGGTGATCAATGCCAGCCAGGTGGGTGTGGTCACGCGCTTCGGTGCCTATCAGAGCACCCTGCCACCCGGTTTCCATTTCGTTCTTCCACGCCCGATCGATACCGTGCGCAAGGTCGACATGACCTCGGTGCGCTCGGTCTCGGACAAGATGCAGATGCTGACCAAGGACGAGAACATCGTGCAGGTCGATTTCAACATCCAGTACCAGGTCAACAACGCCGAGCAGTATCTGTTCTCGATGCAGGATCCGGACGAGGCCGTGCGCCAGGCCGCCGAGGCCGCGGTACGGCGCGTGGTCGGCGCCAGCACCATGGACACGATCCTGTCCGGCGAGGGCGCGGCCATGGTGGCGGCCACGCAACAGTCGCTGCAGCAATTGCTCAACAGCTACAACACCGGCATCACCATCACCGAGGTCAATTTCCAGAACATCTCGCCGCCGGCCGAGGTGAAAGCCGCGTTTGACGACGTCAACCGCGCGCGCGAGGACAAGCAGCGCATCGAGGACGAGGCCAAGGCCTACGCCAGCAAGATCCTGCCCGAGGCGCGCGGCAACGCGGCGCGCATCGTCGCCGGCGCACAGGCTTACGAGATCACGCGCCAGGTGCGAGCCCAGGGTGAATCGCAGCGCTTCCTGGCCATGCTCAAGGAATATCGCGCCGCGCCCGAGGTGACGCGCAAGCGCCTGTGGCTGGAAACCATCGAACAGGTCATGGCCGCCAACACCAAGGTGGTCGATGAAGGCACCGGCCGCAACCTGATCTACCTGCCCCTGCCGCATTCCGGCGGCGCGCCCGCTCCGGCCACACCCACGGCTCTGCTGCCGGGCGTGGGCGCTGAATTGCAGGCGCCCGCGGCCAGCAGCAGCTCGGCGGTGGTGCCGCAAAGCGCGGTTCCGATCAGCGCGTCCGGCAGCACGCAGGGAGGTCAGTCATGAGCAAGCCCATCCTCATCGCCATCGCCGTGTTGCTGGTGCTGCTCGGTTACAACAGCATGTTCACCGTGCGCCAGGATCAGTCGGCATTGCTGCTGCAGTTCGGGCGCATCGTGCGCAGTGACTACAAGCCGGGCCTGCATTTCAAGCTGCCGTTCGTGCAGGAAGACGTGAAATTCGACAAGCGCATCCTGACCCTAAATGCGCAGCCGGAGCGCTACTTCACCGCCGAAAAGAAAGTGGTCAACGTCGATTTCTACGTGAAATGGCGCGTGGCCAATCCCGCGTTGTTCTACCAGTCCACCGCGGGCAGCGAGACCCAGGCCGAGGCGCGCCTCAGCCCCATGGTCAAGGACGCATTGCGTTTCGAGTTCAGCGCATTGCCTCTGGATGAACTGGTGTCGGGTGGCCGCAACGATGTGACCAAGCGCGTGCGCGACCAGGCCAACAACTCTGCCATGCGCACGCTGGGCGTGCAGATCGTCGATGTGCGCATCAAGCAGATCGACCTGCCCGAATCGGTCAGCGAGTCGGTATTCAAGCGCATGAGCGCCGAGCGCATGAGCCTGGCCAATGCGTTGCGTTCCAGCGGCGAGGAAGCCGCCGCGAAGATCCGTGCCGATGCCGACAAGCAGGCGCAGGTGCTGGTGGCGCAAGCCGATAGCCAGGCCTCGGAATTGCGCGGCCAGGGTGACGCGCAGGCGGCCGAGACCTACGCCAAGGCCTACGGCCAGGACCCGAAGTTCTTCGATTTCTACCGTTCGCTGGAAGCCTATCGACGCAGCTTCGGCCAAGGCCACGGCGTGCTGCTGCTCAAGCCGAACTCCGAGTTCCTGCACTACTTCGACGCGCCAGGGCAGTGAGCCGGGCTCGCGGTTTCCGGTGCCGCATGGCACTGGACGAGCCGTGTGCGTAGGCGGGTCTGCGCCGCGTGGCACCCACCGAATCGAAGCGAGAACGTCATGGGTAAATCCGTAGTCATTCTGGGCGCCCAGTGGGGGTGAGAGTCCGCGTTTGCGAACTGCTGCGGATAGCAGTTCGCGCGGGCCCGAGCGCACGGCCAAGGAAGGCCGTGCCGGCGCCACGCCACAGGATGTGTCGAAGCGGTTTTCACGCAGTCGCACGGTGCGACGCAGATGAGTCGAAGCGAGAACGTCATGGGTAAATCCGTAGTCATTCTGGGCGCCCAATGGGGCGACGAAGGCAAGGGCAAGATCGTCGATCTGCTGACCGAGAAGGTCGCCGCCGTGGTGCGCTTCCAGGGCGGCCACAACGCCGGGCACACGCTGGTGATCGGCGGGCAGAAGACGGTGCTGCATCTGATCCCTTCGGGCATTTTGCGCGCCGGCGTGCAGTGCCTGATCGGCAATGGCGTGGTGCTCTCACCCGCGGCATTGCAGGAGGAAATCGGCGAGCTGGAGGCGCGCGGCGTGGACGTGCGCGTGCGCCTCAAGATCAGCCCGGCGACGCCGCTGATCATGCCCTACCACGTGACGCTGGATCAGGCGCGCGAGAAGGCCTCGGGTGCGCTGGCCATCGGCACCACCGGGCGTGGCATCGGCCCCGCCTACGAGGACAAGGTCGCGCGCCGCGGCGTGCGTGTAGCCGATCTGATGTATCCCGCAGAGCTGCCGGACAAGCTGCGCGCGGTGCTGGATTACCACAACTTCGTGCTTGAGCACTGGCTCAAGGCAACGCCGGTCGATTATCAGGCGGTACTGGACGAAGCCCTGCAGTTCGGCGACTACGTGCGTCCGCTGGTCGACGATGTAAGCACCGTGTTGCACGAATTGCGCCGCGCCGGCAAGCGCGTGCTGTTCGAAGGTGCGCAGGGCTCGTTGCTGGACATCGACCACGGCACTTATCCCTATGTGACTTCCTCGAACACCACGATCGGCGGCGCGCTGGCCGGCACCGGCGTGGGCGTGGGGGATATCGACTACGTGCTGGGCATCGCCAAGGCCTATGCCACGCGCGTTGGTGGCGGTCCGTTTCCCACCGAATTGGGCGATGCCACCGGCGCGTTGTTGCGCCAGCGTGGCAATGAATTTGGCGCCACCACCGGACGCCCACGGCGCTGCGGCTGGATCGATCTGGTCGCGCTCAAGCGTGCGGTACAGATCAGCGGCATCTCCGGCTTGGCCATCACCAAGCTCGATGTGCTCGATGGCATGCCCAGCATCAAGGTGTGCGTGGCCTATGAGTACCGCGGCAAGCGCCGCGAACTGGCGCCGCTGGATGCGGACGGCTGGGACGAGTGCAAGCCGGTGTATCTGGAGTTTCCCGGCTGGCAGGAATCGACCTCGGGCGTGCGCGAGTTCGGCAAGCTGCCGGCGGCAGCGCGTGCCTATTTGCGCGCGATCGAGGAGTTGGCCGAATGCCCGCTGGCGCTGGTCGCTACCGGCGCCGATCGCGACGACACCATCGTTCTGCGGGACCCCTTCGCCTGAGCTGGCCGGAACGCGTGATTCAAGTGGTCGCGCGCCTGGAGCTTTTGCGTGTCGATGCGGCCTGGCTCGCGACTTCCGCTGACTCCGCCATCCCTGCCATGCAGGCGCGATTGCGGCCTGCATGCTTGGCCCGGTAAAGCGCCTGATCAGCCAGCCTCACCAGCAGCCGCGCGCTGTGCTGTGGCATCGGTATCAGGCTGGCCGCGCCGACGCTGAGTGAAATCCGCCCCAGCGGGGTGGCGGTGTGCACGATGCGCGCGGCGAACACGGTCTTGCGCACGCGCTCGGCCACGGCCAGCGCCATGCTGGCGTCGATCCCGGGCAGGACGATCGCGAATTCCTCGCCACCGTAGCGCGCGAACACGCTGTCCTCATCGCGCAGCGCGCGCCGGATCAACGCGCCCACGCGGCTCAGGCAGGCGTCGCCAGCGGGGTGGCCATAGTGATCGTTGTAGGACTTGAAGTGGTCGATGTCGACGATCAGCATGCCCAGCGGCTGCTGCCGGGTTTTGGCCAGGTGCCAGGCGTCGCGCAGCGCCTGCTCGAAGCCGCGCCGGTTTTTGGCGCCGGTCAATTCATCGGTGCGGCTGAGCTTGTCGAGGCTGCGGTTGCTCCGCTTGAGTCGCGTGTTGACGCGCGCCAGTTCGGCAGCCAGAGCGCTTGCCTTGCGGTTCATGGAGGTCAGCTGTGCCTGCAGCAGGCGCAAATGCAGCACGCCGCCGATCTGATCGGCCAAAACATCCAGCACCTCGCGTATCTCGGCTGTGAAACTCTCGGCGCTGGGACTTTCCAGATTGAGCAAGCCGAGAATCACGCCGGCATGCTTGATCGGAATCAGCAGCTCCGCCTGGGTCAGGGTGCTGCCGACCACATAGTCGGCTTCAACGCGGACATCGGAGACATACAGCGTGCGCCCCAGACGCAGCGCCTTGCCGGTGAGGCCACGTTGCGCCGACCACAAACTGCCTGGTGTCAGCGCGAACCGGGTCGAGTTGCCGGCAGCGGCACGCAGACGCCAGCGTGTATCCGATTCGCGCAGGATCAACGTCGCAAGGCTCAGGCTGAAGCGTTCGCGCAGGTAGGCGATCACACCAGCGAGCAGCACGTCGAGGTCGTCCTCGAACAGCAGCACGTGCGAGAGGTCCAGCATCAGGTCGGCCAGGCTGGCGCGCGCGTGCAGGCGCTCCAGCGCCAGCCGACGCGCCAGTCCGGGCAGCATCGGGCGCAGCAGTGTGGCCAGTTGTTGGCGGATGGCGGCAGAGTCATGCTGGATGCGCAGCAGCGCCAGCAGCGTGCCGTCCGGCGCCAGCACGCGCAGGCTGCGCGCGCGGCTCGCGCGTGGTGCCGGCGGCAGTTCGATGTTGTGGCGCAGCAACTCGACGCGCACTTCGGGGTGCTGCGTGTGCAGTGCGTGCCGCAACTGCATCATCCAATGCGCGGTATCAACGGTGTCGTGCAGCGCCAGACGCAGCGCACAGGTAACCTCCGCCGGACTGGATCGGCGCGCAGGCATGCTGATTGGACGTTGGCTCATGGTGTTTGCTGCAAAAGCGTCTTGGCATGGATGCGCATTTTCGTTACGCATGACAAACATGCCGCGCCACGCTGTAGTCGCGATGTTACGCGCACCTGCAGCGCCGGGCAGGAAGTACGGTGCTGAATGGCGGGTTTGCGGGGCCATGCGTTGCAAGTCGCACGCGCTGGACCCGCGAAACAAAAAGCCAAGCATCGCGGATGCCTGGCTTCGAGATCATTGGTGCCCAAGAGAGGACTCGAACCTCCACGGTTTTACCCGCTAGTACCTGAAACTAGTGCGTCTACCAATTCCGCCACCTGGGCAGGTGTCACGCGGCGCGACCGCGCAGCCGCTTAATCTAGGTGGGCACAGGCGGTTTGTCAACGCGATGCTTGCAATTGCTCCGGGGCTGCGTGAGGCTCGCGGCCATGATCAAAAAATTCTTCAGCAAGAAGCCTGCGGCTAGCACCGCGGCGAAGTCGCCCAAAGCCGGCAAGTCCAAGTCCCGGGCCGCCCTTCACGATCCGCAGGCGGCGCGCGAGGCCGCGCGCTATGAACATCCGATCCCGAGCCGCGAGGCGATTCTCGCGTTGCTGGAATCGCACGCCGCGCCCATGCTGCAGTCCGCGCTGGCCGATGCGCTGGGTTTGCTCGAGGACAGCCAGCGCGAGGCGCTGGGCAAGCGCCTCGCGGCGATGCTGCGCGATGGCCAGCTGCTGCAGAACCGACGCAGCGGCTACGCGCCCGCGCAAAAGCTCGATCTGATCGCCGGGCACGTCATCGCCAACGCCGAGGGCTTCGGCTTCTTGCGCGCCGATGCTGGTGGCGATGACCTGTATCTGGCACCAGTGGAGATGCGCAAGGTGCTGCACGGCGATCGCGTGCTGGCCAGCGTGGTCGGCGTGGACAAACGCGGGCGCCGGCAAGGTGCCATCGTCGAGGTGCTGGAGCGGCGCAGTCCGCGTCTGGTCGGGCGCATCGCGCGCGCGCGCGGCATCGCCACGGTGGTGCCGGATGACAAGCGCCTGCACCAACCGGTGCTGATCGCCGCGGGGCAGGAGATGGGTGCGGGCGATGGCCAGATCGTGGTCGCCGAGATCACCGATCCGCCGGATGGAACGCACGGACCGATCGGGCGTGTGGTCGAGCTGCTCGGCGAGAAGCTCAATGCCTCGCTGATCGTGCGCATGGCCATCGCCGCGCACGATTTGCCGCAGCACTGGTCGGCGGAAGTCAGCGCCGCCGCAGCGGCAACCGAGTTGCAGGTCAATGTGGCGGAGCACGCCGGCCGCGCCGACCTGCGCGCGCTGCCCTTTGTCACCATTGATGGCGAAGACGCGCGCGATTTCGATGATGCCGTGCACGCCGTACCGCTGCGTGAAGGCGGTTTCCGGCTGTGGGTGGCGATCGCCGATGTCGCGCATTACGTGCCGATCGGCAGCGCGCTGGACCGCGAGGCCGAGGCGCGCGGCACCTCGGTGTATTTCCCCGGCTTCGTGGTGCCGATGCTGCCCGATGTGCTGTCCAACGGCATCTGCTCTCTGAAGCCCGAGGTCGAGCGCCTGGCACTGGTGTGCGAGATGCGTGTCGATGCCGACGGTAGCGTAAGCCGTGCGCGATTCGAGCACGCCATCATTCGTTCACACGCCCGGCTGACCTACACGCAGGTGTGGCAGGCACTGAGCGATGCCACCGGCGCACGTCAGGCATTGGGTGCGCTGTGGCCGGCCATTGCCGATCTGCATGCGCTGTACCGCGTGCTGGCGCAGGCGCGCGGCGCGCGCGGCGCGATCGAGTTCGACAGCCCGGAAATGCAGTTTCGCCTCGATGCCAAAGGCGAAGTGCAGGCCATGGGTGCCTACGAGCGCAACGATGCGCACCGTCTGATCGAGGAATGCATGATCGCCGCCAATGTGCAGGCGGCGCGCTTTCTGGAGCGGCAGCGCGTGCCGGCGCTGTTCCGCGTGCACGACAAGCCGCCGGCGGAAAAATACGCCGACTTGCTGGAATTCCTGCGCGAGTTCAAGTTGCGCCTGCCGGCATGGGATGCGGTAACGCCCAAGGATTTCGCGCACCTGCTGCTGCGTGTGCGTGAGCGGCCCGAGGCGCTACTGCTGCAGTCGGTGCTGCTGCGCTCGCAAAGCCTCGCGGTGTACAAGGCCGCCAACGCCGGACATTTTGGCCTGGCGCTGGATGCCTATACGCATTTCACCTCGCCGATCCGGCGTTATCCCGATCTGCTCGTGCACCGCGCCATCGGCCACGCACTCAAGCAGGGGCAGCGTGGCGAATACGCCTACAGCATCGAGGCCATGGCCACGCTGGCGCAGCATTGTTCGCGCCGCGAGCGCGTCGCCGACGAGGCCGAGCGCGAGGTCGATGAACGCTATCAGTGCGCTTTCATGGAACGCCACGTCGGTGCGCGCTATGCAGGCGTCATCACCGGGGTGACCTCGTTCGGCTTGTTCGTGGAGATGGTCGAGACGCGCATCAGTGGTCTGGTGCATGTGACCCAGTTGCCTGCCGATTTCTATCACTTCGAGGCGCAGCGGCGGTTGCTGCAGGGTGAGCGCAGCAAGCGCAGTTATCGCCTCGGCGATCGCGTGCAGGTCCAGGTGCTGCGCGCCAGCCTCGAGGATCGCAAGATCGATTTGCGGCTGGTGGAAGGGCGCGATTGATGCGATTGATGCAGGCAGAATGGATCGTCGGCATCAATCCGGTCGAGGCCGCGCTGGCTGAAGGCGCCGCGCGTGTGCGCGAGCTGTGGCTGGAGCACGATGCGCACAACCCGCGTCTGCTGGCGCTGGCGCAGCAGGCGCAGCAACTGGGCATCGCCGTGCAGACACGCCCGCGCGCGGCGCTGGAACGCATCGCCGCCGGCGCACGCCACCAGGGCATTGCTGCGCACTGCGTTGCCGCGCCGGTGCTGGATGAAACCGCGCTGCCCGAGCTGATCGCGGCGGCCGGGCACAACACGCTCCTGCTGGTGCTGGATGGGGTGACCGATCCGCACAATCTCGGTGCGTGCCTGCGTTCGGCAGCGGCGGCTGGAGCGCAGGCGGTGATCGTGCCACGCGACCGCGCCGCCGCACTCAGCCCGGTGGTGCGCCGCGCCGCGGCCGGCGGCGCCGAGCACGTGCCGCTGCTGCAGGTGACCAACCTCGCGCGCAGCCTGCGTGGCCTGAAGGAGGCCGGAGTGTGGCTGGTCGGTCTGGATGGCGACGATGACGTCGTGCAAACGCTGTACGCGCTGGACCTGCGCGGTCCGCTGGCACTGGTGCTGGGCGCTGAAGGCGAGGGCATGCGCCGCCTGACCCGTGAAGCGTGCGATCATCTGGCGCGCATTCCCATGGCCGGCGCCATGCAGAGCCTGAACGTCTCCGTGGCCACCGGCATTGCCTTGTTCGAGGCGCTGCGGCAACGCGGCGCGGGAGCCAAGCCATGATGCTGCAATGGTTCGACTACGTGGGCTTTTTCGGCGCGGCGCTGATCGTGCTGGCCTACTTTCTGGTGCAGGCCGGGCGCCTGCGCGGCGACGGTTACGGCAATCAGGTACTCAACGCGCTGGGCGCGCTGGGCGTGATCGTGTCGCTGGTGCTGGGCACGTTCAATTGGCCGGCGTTCGTGCTGGAGCTGGCGTGGCTGCTGATCAGCCTGTATGGCATTGCCTGGGGCGCGCGCCGCCGCCGCCGATCGCGCATGTTTCGTTGACTGACACGCTCAGGCATCGCGGTCGAGCGTGGCCAGCCAATCCTCATCCGAACCTTCGTTGACGCCCTCGAACAGCCACGTCGACAGGTAGCGCTCGCCGGTGTCCGGCAATACCGCCAGCACCACGCTGCCCGGCGCGGCGGACCGCGCCACCTGCAGCGCCGCGGCGAAAGTGCCGCCGCAGGACAAACCCACCAGGATGCCCTCCTGCTGCGCCAGCGCGCGCGCCTGATCGCGTGCCTCGTCCTCGGTCACGGTGAGGATGCGCTGGGCGATGCTGCGATCGAGCACGGCAGGAACGAAATCGGGCGTCCAGCCCTGGATCTTGTGTGGATGCCATGGCTCACCCTTGAGCAGTGCCGCCGTCGTCGGTTCGACCGCCACGACCTCGACTTCGGGCCGCGCCAGCTTCAGCATCTGGCCCACGCCGGTGAGCGTGCCGCCGGTACCCCAGCCGGACACGAAGTGATCCAGGCGCCGTCCTGCGAAATCGAGCAGGATCTCGGCTGCCGTGGTGTTGCGGTGCCAGGCCGGATTGGCGGGATTCTCGAACTGGCGCGCGAGAAACGCGCCGTGCCGCGCGGCGAAGGCCTCGGCGCGACGCACCATGCCGGTGCCGCGCTCGGCGGCCGGGGTGAGGATCACCTTGGCGCCATAGGCGCGCATCAGCTTGCGGCGCTCGATCGAGAAGGTCTCGGTCATGAACGCCACGAACGGGTAACCGCGCGCCGCGCACACCATGGCCAGGGCGATGCCGGTGTTGCCCGATGTGGCCTCGACCACCATCTGCCCAGGCTTCAGTGCGCCGCTGCGCTCGGCATCGAGAATCACGGCGAGCGCCAGACGATCCTTGACCGAGCCGCCGGGATTGAACGCTTCGACCTTGACGTAGATTTCCACGCCCGCGGGCGCGAGACGGTTGATGCGCACGATCGGCGTGCGCCCGATGGCGTCGGTAATGCTGTGCAGAATCATCGGGCCTCCGCAGTCATGGGGTGATGGCCAAAGCCGGGTGCGTGCTCAGCGCGCAAGCAGGCATACGCAACATCGCGGAGATGGCGGAGGCCGGACATGAAGCTCACTTGGCGCAGATTACGCGCCTTGTCGTGGTGTCGCAAGCAATGGACGTCTAGACGTCTGCGCCGATGCTTTGGCTCGGCGCATCGGAAAGCTGAATATGGGGCGCGCGAGCAATGAAAAGTGCCCATGCGCGAGGCGTTCAATCCTTGCGCGGGTGCTCGGGGTCGACGGCGCCAGTGGCGGTCAGATCGCCTTTCTTGCGCGGCTCCTCCAGTGGCGTCCCGGTGACCAGGAACCAGACGTTCTCGGCGATGTTGGTGGCGTGGTCGCCGATGCGCTCGATGTTCTTGGCCATGAACAGCACGTGCGTGGCCGGGGTGATGTTGCGCGAGTCCTCCATCATGTAGGTCAGCAGTTCGCGAAACAGGGAGGTGTACAGGGCATCCAGCTCGACATCGCGCTCCCATACCTGACGCGCCAGGTCCGCGTCGCTCTCGCGATAGGCGATCAGCACATCGCGTACCAGCTCGATCGCGGTCTCGGCCAGGGTCGGCAGGTTGGCCGCCGGTGGAATCGGCGCACTGAGGTTGAGCGCGATGGTGCGCTTGGCGACATTGGCGGCGTAATCGCCGATGCGCTCGATGTCCGCGGCGATGCGCAGCGCGGCCATGACCTCGCGCAGATCGCGTGCCATCGGCTGGCGCCGCGCCAGCAGCAGCAGCACGTCGTGACTGACCGAAGCTTCGAGCAGGTCGATGGCTTCGTCGTTGAGGATCACGCGCTCGGCGGCGCGGCTGTCGCGGCGTTCGAGCACATCCATCGCGCCCTCGATCTGCGCGACCGCGATCTGGCCCATGCGCGCCAGTTCGCCCTTGAGGCGTGACAGTTCCTCGTCATAGCTGCGCAGGATGTGTTCGTTGCTGGAGGGCATGGCCTCTACCTCTTGTTGGTGGCGCCTGGCGCCGAGATGCAAATCAGCCGAAGCGGCCGGTGATGTAGTCCTCGGTCTGCTTCTTGTCCGGCTTGGTGAAGATTTTTTCGGTATCGCCGTACTCGATCAACTCGCCCATGTACATGAAAGCCGTCCTGTCGGAGACGCGCGCGGCCTGCTGCATGTTGTGCGTGACGATGACGATCGTGAAGTCGTGCTTGAGCTCCTCCACCAGTTGCTCGATGCGGCCGGTGGCGATCGGATCCAGCGCCGAGGTGGGTTCGTCCAACAGCAGCACGTCGGGCTTCAGCGCGATCGCGCGAGCGATGCACAGGCGCTGTTGCTGGCCGCCGGACAAGCTCAGCGCGCTTTGCTTGAGCTTGTCCTTGGCCTCGTCCCACAACGCCGCCTGGCGCAGCGCCAGCTCCACGCGCATATCCATTTCGGATTTGGACAGGCGCTCATGGTGGCGGATTCCGTAGGCGATGTTCTCGAAGATCGACATTGGAAATGGCACCGGCTTCTGGAACACCATGCCGACCTTGCTGCGCAGGCGATTGAGCGGGTAGCGCGCATCCAGGATGTTTTCGCCGTCAAGCAGCACTTCGCCGCGCGCTTCCAGTTTCGGATAAATCGCATAGATGCGGTTGAATACGCGCAGCAGGGTGGACTTGCCGCAGCCCGATGGGCCAATGATCGCGGTCACTTGGCGCTCGGGCACATCCATGCTCACGCTCTTAAGTGCCTGGCTGCCCTGATAATAGAAATCCAGTCTGCGCACGACGATCTTGGACGCGGATGTCGTCGTTGGTGTGAGCGGTTGGGAAAGCATGGCGGCATCAGTCATGGGTCACCTTGGTGCGGGCGAGTAGCAGCCGCGAGAGCAGGCTGAGGACGAGCACGAATGCGGTCACCACCAGCGCGCCCGCCCACGCCAGCGCATGCCAGCCATCATAGGGGCTCATGGCGAACTGGAAGATCACCACCGGCACGGTGGCGATCGGCTTGAGCAGGTTGCTGTTCCAGTACTGGTTGTTGAGCGCGGTGAACAGCAGCGGCGCGGTTTCACCGGTGATGCGCGCCAGAGCCAGCAGGATGCCGGTGACCACACCGGCGCGCGCCGAGCGCAGCAGGATTTGCACGATCACCTTCCACTGCGGAACGCCCAGCGACAACGCGGCTTCGCGCATCGTCGATGGCACCAGGCGCAGCATCTCGTCGGTAGTGCGCACCACCACCGGCAGCACGATCAGCGCCAGCGCCAGACCGCCAGCCAGTGCCGAGAAATGTCCCAGCGGCTTGACCACCAGCGAGTAGACGAATAGCCCGAGCACGATCGATGGCGCCGACAGCAGAATGTCGTTGAGAAAGCGGATCACCGCGCCCAGTGCGCGCCGCTGCGCGTATTCGGCCAGCCATACGCCGGCACCGATGCCGACCGGCGTGCCGATCAGCAGCGCGATCAGACTGACCACCGCGCTGCCGTAAAACGCATTGGCCAAGCCGCCACCATCGCCAGGCGGAGCCGGTGTCAGTCGCGTGAACAGCGTCGGGCTCAGCGCGCTCATGCCCTTGCTGGCCGTCACCCACAGGATCCACACCAGCCAGAACAGGCCGAACAGAGTCGCCAGACTGGCAAGGACAAGCGCCAGCGCATTGTTCACACGCCTGCGCCGGTACAGCCATGCATTGTCGCCGCTCATGCGTTGCCCTCCTTGCGCGCCAGCCGCAACAGCAGCAATTTGGCGATGGCCAGTACGACAAAGGTGACGCAGAACAGCAGGAAGCCCAGCGCGATCAACGTCGAGCGATGCAGGTCGGACGAGGCTTCGGTGAATTCGTTGGCGATCACAGATGCGATCGAACTGGAGGGCATTAGCAGCGATTCGGAAAACTGATGCGCGTTGCCAAGCACGAAGGTGACCGCCATGGTCTCGCCCAGCGCGCGCCCCAGACCCAGAAAAATGCCACCGATCACCGCCGAGCGCGTGTAGGGCAGCACGATATTCCACACCACTTCCGAAGTGGTCGAACCCAGCGCATAGGCGGATTCCTTCAGACGCGTGGGCACGGTATGGAACACCTCGCGCATCACCGAGGAAATGAAGGGAATCACCATGATCGCCAACACCAGACCCGCAGTGAGCATGCCGATGCCAAGTGGCGGCCCCTGAAACAATCGGCCGACGATCGGCAAGGTGCCGAGCTTGTCATTGATCCACGCGTCGGCGTGATCCGCCAGGAACGGCGCCAGCACGAACAGGCCCCACATGCCGTAGATGATCGAGGGAATGCCGGCCAGCAGCTCCACCGCCGCGGCGATGGGGGTGCGCAGCCACGGCGGCGCGACCTCGGTGAGGAACAGGGCGATGCCGAAACTCACCGGCACCGCCAGCAACATGGCCAGCACAGAGGTCATCAGCGTGCCCCAGATCGGCACCAGTGCGCCGAACTGGCCGTTGACCGCGTCCCAGTGATCGGACACCAGAAAGCTCCAGCCAAAGGTCTGGAACGCCAGGCGACCACCCCACAACGTGGAGCCTGCGGTGCCCAGCAACGCCGCCAGAACCAGCAATGCGCTCGCCAGCAGCACGGTGCGGAACAACACATCGTTGTGCGCGTCGCGGGCATGGTGGGCGGCCGCCTGCATCACCCCGGTGCTGACAGGCACGGGCATGCCGCTGGCATCTCGCTGCACAGCCTCGGATTTGGCGATGGGCGGTTCGGGTCGGGTCATGAAGTGCTCAAAAAATCACGCGCGCCGAGCTGCGGCGCGCGTCACAGGGTGCCAGCCGTCGGCTACAGCTGCGCGACGGCCATTATGCGGGCTGGCGCTCAGCTCTTGAACTGGCTCTGCCAATACGCCTCGATCTGCTTGACCAGTGGCTCGGGCAGTGGCACGTAATCCAGTGCCAGCGCTTCGGGCTGGCCATGCTCGAAAGCCCACTTGAAGAACGCGAACGCCACCTTGGACTGCGCGGCATTCTTCGGGGTCTTGTACATGATCGCCCAGGTCGTCGCGGTGATCGGCCAGGCGGTGGCGCCCGGCGCATTGGTCATGATCAGGTTGAAATCCTTGGCTTTTGCCCAGTCCGCGGTGGCTGCAGCGGCGGCGAACGCGGCGTTGCTCGGCTCGAGAAACGTGCCGGCGGCGTTTTCCATCTGCGTGTAAGCCATCTTGTTCTGCAGCGCATAGGCATATTCGACATAGCCGATCGAGTTCTTGATCTGCTTGACGTAGGCCGCGACGCCCTCGTTGCCCTTGCCACCGACGCCAACCGGCCACGGTACCGAGGTGCCGAAACCGATCGTCTTTTGCCACGTCGGGCTGACTTTGCCCAGATAGTTGGCGAAGTTGTAGCTGGTGCCGGAGCCATCCGAGCGATGCACCACGAAGATGGCGCTGGCGGGCAGCTTGAGGCCCGGGTTGAGTCGGGCGAGGGCGGGATCGTTCCAGGTCTTGATCTTGCCCAGGAAGATCTCGGCCAGCACCGGGCCACTCAGGCGTAGCTTGCCGGCCGCGACGCCCTCGACATTGACGACCGGGACGATGCCGCCGATCACCACCGGAAACTGGCCCAAGCCGAACTTGCCCAGATCTTCCGCCGACAGGGGCGCATCGGAAGCGCCAAAATCGACCGTGCCGGCCTTGATCTGCGCGATGCCGCCGCCGGAGCCGATCGACTGGTAGTTGATCTGATGCCCGGTTTTCCGGTTGAACGCCACCGACCACTTGGACAGCACCGGATAGACGAAGCTGGATCCAGCGCCGGTGACTTCGGTGGCCTGCGCGTTGACTGTCAGCAGTGCGCCGAGCAGAAGCAGTGCGGCAAGGCGTGATTTGAGTGAGAGCAGCATGGGAATTCCTTAGTGGCGTGCGGGCGGCGCCCGTCTTACGAATTGTAAGAAGCCAGGTTGACGCATTTATGACAGCAACATGCCACCGTGCTGCTCAACTCGTGCGGCGCACGCCCAGGCGACTGAGCGACAGTCGCGCCAGCAGGGTAATCGCCAGCACGAACAGCGTGATCAGCAGCGCGGCGGCATATGCCAATGCGTGTGCGCTGGCGAATGGTTCGTTGATGAACGACCAGATCACGTAAGTCAGATACGCCACCGGCTCGTGCGTCAGATGCCCGCTCCAGTAATAGTTCGACCAGTTGACCGTGTAGATCAACGGAGCGGTTTCGCCCATCGAGATCGCCATCGCCAGCAGGATGCCGGTGAGCACGCGCGGTGCGCATTCGCGCAAGAGCACGCGCGTCACCAGATTGGCCTGACTGGCGCCCAATGCGTAGCCGGCCTCGCGCAACTCGCCGGGTACGCCGCGCAGCGCCAGCTCGGTGGTGCGCAGGATGTAGGGCGCGATCATCATCGCCAGCGTGATGCAGCCCGCGGCTAGGGAGAAGTGCCAGCCCAGCGCGGTGACCATGGTCAGGTAACCGAACAGGCCGAACACGATCGAGGGCACCCCGACCAGTACATCGGCGATGAAGCGCACCGCGCGCGCGAAATACTCGCGACTGAACTCGCTTACGTAGATGCCGCCGAACACGCCGACCGGCACCGCTAGCAGCAATGCGCCGGCAGTGATCAGCACGCTGCCCTCGATGGCATTCAGCAAGCCACCGGCGATGCCACTGGTCGGTGTCAGGAATAACTGCAGGTTCAGCGCCGCGAAGCCGCGCACGAACACCGTGCGCAAGATATCCAGCAGCGCGAAGGCCAGCAGCAGAAAGGCCAGGCCGCTGAGCAACCAACCCGCCAGGCTGGCCATTGCGCGCCGCTGCTGACGGCCACGGCCGCGGGCGTTTGGGTTGAGCGCACGTGCCGAACCGGTCACTGTACTCATGTGCTCAGGCTCCGAGGCACCAGCAGGCGCGCCAGAGCGTTGACCAGCAGCGACAGCAACAGCAGCGCAAGACCAATCTCGGCGATGCCGTAAATGGCCATGTTGGTCGGATCCTGCAGCGCGCTGTCGAGTTGCGAGACCATGAACGAGGCCATGGTCGAGATCGGGCTGTAGATGTTTTCGGGCAGGATGTTGAGTGCATTGCCACTGATCATCAGGACCGCCATGGTTTCACCCAATGCCCGCCCGAGCGCCAGGGTGCTGACGCCGATCAGCGGCAGACGTAGACGCGGCAAGATGATTTTTCGCACTACCTCGAAGCGCGTCGCACCTACCGCCAGGCCGGCCTCGCGCAACGCTTGCGGAGTGCTTTCGATCGCTTCGCGCAGATTGGCGGCAATCAGCGGCACGCACATCAAAGACAGCACAATGCCGGCAGTCAGCAGGCCATAGCCACTTCCCGAGGGCGGGCCAAAAAATGGCACATCGCGCAGCCAGTGGGCCATGTGCGGATAGACGTGTCGTGACAGAAACGGAATCAGCACGATGTAACCCCACAGGCCGAACACCACGCTGGGCACCGAGGCGAGCAATTCGACCAGCAGGGATGCGTAGGTGCGGATGCGCGGCGGCACTGCCTCGGCCAGAAATACCGCGGCACCCACGCCCAGCGGTACCGCAAGTAGCAACGCGATCAGCGAGCTGGCCAAGGTGCCGACGATCAGAAACAGGATGGCGAAAGAGGCCCCCGGCATCACCTGTTCGCCGCGCACGGCGACGGGATTGCCGTATTGGTTGCCCAGATTCCAGGAACTGTGCGTGAAAAAATCGAAGCCGTTGAAGCGCAACGCCGGCCACGAGTCATGCAGAAGGAATGCGAAGAGGGCCAGCAAGACGAGCGGGATCATTGCCGCGAAAGCGGTCACGGTCACGCGAAAGAGGGCGTCGCTGGGGCGCATCGGTCGCAATTCGGGGCCACTGTCGGATTACAGTGACCCCGAACCAGCCTCAAAGTTTCAGACTCAATGGATCTGGTTGATCTGCTGCAACGTCAGCGCACGCGCGGATGCTGGCAGCGGCAGGAAATTGACCTGTTTCAGGAACATCAGCGAGTTGCCGCCCTCGGTGCTCACCGCCCAGCTCAAGAACTTCCTGATCTGGGCCGCCGTTGCGGCATTCGGCTGGGTCGCCTTCACCATGACGTACTCGTAGTTGATGATCGGGTAGGACTCGGCACCCGGCGCATAAATCATGCTGATGCGTTCGTCCTTCGGCGTCTTCGGCACCATGGCTGCAGCTGCGGCCGGCACGGTCTTCTCGTTGATCATCACGAAGTTGCCGGCGCGGTTCTGCAGCATGGCCTCGCCCAGGCCGTCCTTCTGCGTCTGGTTCTGGAAGCTGACGCCGATATAGGCCACCGAATACGGTGTGCTGCGCACCGCACTGACCATGCCCGGGTTGCCGTTGGCGCCGATCGCGCCCTGCACGGCCGGCCAGTTGACCGAAGTGCCGTAGCCGACCTTCTGTTCCCAGGTCTTGTCGGTGAAGCTCAGGAACTGGCTGAACATGAAGGTATCGCCACTGCCATCGGTGCGGTGCACGGTGACGATGAGATGGTGCGGCAGGGCCACGCCGGGGTTGAGCTGCTTCAGCGCCGGGGCATCCCAGTAGCGCAGGCGACCGTCGTACATGCTGGCCAGCACCGCGCCGCTGAGCTTAAGGTGCACGTTGTTCAGGCCGGGCACGTTGTAGTTGACCATCTGCGAAGAAATTGCCACCGGGATGTTGAGCATCTCGGGGTTCTTCTTCATCTGCGCATCGCTGAGGTAGGCGTCGGAGGCGCCGAACTGCACCAGGCCCTCGATGCTCTGCGCAATGCCGGTGCCGCTACCGGTCGAGGCGGTGTTGATCTGTACCTCCGGGTTGGCCTTGGTGTACGCGGGCACCCACAGGTTGAACAGTGGGTACAGCAGGCTGGAGCCGGTTTCGTTGAGCGTGAGGGTGGCGGCGGTGGCGCTGCCGACAGCCAGCAGGCCGGCGGCGGCCAACAGCGCGAGGCGGGGCGCGCGGCGGCGCGCGTGCTGCGAACGTTGCGTCATGGCGAAATCCAGTAAGGGAGGGTGAGGCCGCAAGGCCATTGCCACTTTCGCGTGTCTATATGACAGCGCGGTTGCAGGCTCGCAATTGTATGGAAACCGTATTTACGGCGTGATCTGCAAGTCGGGCCCTCGGTTACAGGCTGGCTCATGGCGCCGCAGCGGCCTCACTCAGGCTCTGCCAGCGGTTGACGATGGTGCAGAACAGCTCGGCGGTGCGTTCGGCGTCGTACACCGCCGAATGCGCCTGGGCCGCGTCCCACTCGATCCCGGCGGCCTGCAGCGCGCGCGCCAGCACGGTCTGGCCATAGGCGAGACCGGCCAGGCTGACGGTATCGAAGCAACTGAAGGGATGGAACGGACTGCGCTTGCAGGCGCAGCGTGCGATGGCGGCGTTGAGAAAACCCAGATCGAATCCAGCGTTGTGTCCGACCAGGATCGCACGCTGACAGCCCTGTTCGCGCACCGCTTTGCGGATCGGCGCAAAGACATATTCCAGCGCATCCGCCTCGGGTCGCGCCGCGCGCAAGGGATGATCCGGCTTGATGCCGTTGACTTCCATTGATTTCGGATCGAGCAGAGCGCCGGGAAAGGCCTCGACATGGGTGCTGACGGTATGCACCGGCTGCAGACGCCCATCGGCATCCATCTCCAGCAGCACGGCGGCAACTTCAAGCAGGGCGTGACGGCGTGCTTCGAAACCGCCGGTCTCGACATCGACGACGACGGGCAGGAATCCGCGGAAGCGTCGCGCGATCGGTGTGGTCTCAGGCATCCGCGCAGCTTATCAGGCGCGCGCGGTACGGCCGGACCGGGGCGGCGTCGATCGTTGTCATGCCCGCGTCATGAAACGCGGGCAACATCGCGGCCGATTAACGTAAGGTTTACTTGTTCGCAAAGTTAGCTCAAGCTAATGCGACCCGATTCACATCAATTTTTCCACACGGAGACTTTACTTCATGCGTAAACATCTGCTCGCCGTGGCCGTGGCGGCCACGCTCGCCGGTACCAGCTTCGGTGCCCGCGCCGATGCGCTCAGCGATCTCTTCACCCAGGGCCATGTCGACGGCCAGCTGCGCGCCTATTACTTCACGCGTTCCTACGACACCTCCGCGGTGCCGGATGCCAGCGCGTTCTCTGGCGCGGCGCTGATCAACATGACCAGCGGCAGCCTCAACGGCTTCAGCCTGGGTGCTTCGTTCGTGACCGCCAACTCCTTCGGTACGCAATCCGGCACCCCCGCCAAGATCGACAGTACCCTGATGGGCATCAACGACTCGGTCAGCGCGCTGGGCCAAGCCTACGTGCAGTACAAGAACGAGTGGATGATGCTGCGCGGCGGTTACCAGTACCTCAACACGCCGTGGATGGGGCAGAGCGATTCGCGCGTGATCCCGGCCTCGTACAACGCCGTGTCGGCGGTGTTCAAGCCGACCAAGGGCTGGGATGTGTACGCCCTGCGCAGCTTCGACTGGAAGAGCCGCACCTCGGGCGGCTACTACGCCGACAACCTGTATTACCCGGCCACGTTCAACGGCGATGCGATGTACGGCGGCTTGGGCGGCCTGCCGGCCACGGCGCATCAGTCCAACGGCGCCTGGGCGCTGGGCACCAGTTATGGCGTGGACGGCTTCAAGGGCCAAGCCTGGTACTACAACTTCCTCGATTTCGCGCGCATGGGCTATCTGGAAGGCAGCTATACCTTCAAGACCGGCACCGGCTTCGACCCCTTCGTCGGCGCTCAGTACGTGGATGAGTCCGGCAGCGGCAACAACTTCCTCGTGACCAATCACACCGCGCTGTTCGGCGTGGCGGGCAGCCGCGTCAAGAGCAAGGTGTGGGGTGTCACCGGTGGCGTGATCATCCCGCACGGACGCATCGACCTGGGTTACAACAAGGTCGGCAGCGAGTCCGGCGCGGTCGGTGGCGGCGCGATCATCTCGCCCTACACCGCGGCCTACGCCACCGATCCGCTGTATACCACCTCGATGATCCGCGGTCTGGTCGAAATGGGTCCGGGCCACGCGTGGAAGGCCAAGGTCACCTACAACGTGCTGCAGAACTTCCAGGTGATCGCGGCCTACGCCAAGTACACCACGCAGTATCGCGGCAACAGCCACGACGTGTATCTGGACCTGATCTACAACCTGGATGGTTACCTCAAGGGCTTGACCTTGCGCAACCGCTGGGAGCGCTCGTCCGGTGGCTGGAACCTCAACCCGGGCAACAAGCCGTTCACCTACAACCGCGTGATGATCAGCTACGCGTTCTGATCGCGCCCTTGTACCGCGCAACACGACGGCGGGCTTCGGCCCGCCGTTTTTTCATGGGTTTTCGCCGGGGGATTTGTCGGGCCACAGGCACAGATCGCGCAGCACGCAGTGCGCGCAGTCGGGCTTGCGCGCCTTGCACACATAACGGCCGTGCAGGATCAGCCAGTGGTGCGCGTGCTGGCGATACGCGGCAGGCACACGCGCCAGCAATCCGGCCTCGACCACCTTGACGTCCTTGCCCGGCGCCAGCCCGGTGCGATTGGCGACGCGGAAGATATGCGTATCCACGGCGATGGTGGGGGCACCGAACGCGACATTGAGCACCACGTTGGCGGTCTTGCGGCCGACGCCGGGCAGCGCCTCGAGCGCCGCACGCGTGTTCGGCACCGCGCCGTCGTGACGCTCCAGCAGCAGTCGGCACAGGGCAATCACATTGCGCACCTTGGTGCGGAACAGGCCCAGACTGCCGATGATCCGCGCCAGCTCGGATTCACCCAATGCCAGCACCGCCGCTGGCGTCGGCGCCCGCGCGAACAGCACGCGTGTCACCTTGTTGACGCCGACATCGGTGGCCTGCGCGGACAGCACGACCGCCACCAGCAACTGGAAATCGCTGGCATGAATCAGCTCGGTGCGTGGTTCCGGATCGAGCGCAGCGAGACGCCCGAACAGCGTTTCGATGGCGGCGCGGGTCAGCGGGCGATGGCGCGCGCGCTGGCCGGATGCGGATTGGCGCGCCGTGTGCCTGTTGGCGGAAGCTGCGCGCTTGGCGCGTGGTGGACTGGCGGACGGCATCGCGCAAGATTATCAGGCGCAACCGGCGCGGCGCGGAGCGACGATCAGAGCCCCAGTCCCAGCATGCTGCCCAATGCCAGCGCGCCGCCGCCCAGCAGCAAACCAATGCCGCTGGCCGCCAGCACATCGCTGGGATAGTGCAACCCGAGCACGATGCGCGAGGCCGCCACCAGCAGGGTGAAGACCAGCAGCAGCGGAATCAGCATCGGGAACCAGGCGCTTGCGATCAGGCTGAAGCTGACCGCCTGCAGCGTATGCCCCGAGGGAAAACTGAATTCGTCCAGCGGTGGCACATGCGCGACGATGCCGTCGACGCTGCGGAATGGTCGTGGCCGCTGCGTCCAGCGCTTGAGCAGGTAGTACAGCGCCAGCGCCAGCAGGCCGGTGGCCGCCATCTCGACGGTGGCGCGCAGCCCGCGCTCACCGCCGAAGATGCTCAACGCAGCCATCAGCGCGTACCAGAACACACCGTCGCCGAGACGGCTGACGAAGCGGAAAAAGCTGCCCACCACACGCTGCGCGCCCCAGCGATTGGCGCGCAGGCACAGACGCAATCCCAGTGGCTGGTGAGGTGGATCAAGCGGCCGCGGGTTGACCATTGCGGACCTCGTGCGCGAGCGTGGCGAGCAGGCTTTCAAAGTCGATCATGATCGCTTCCGGGCTCAGGGTTTCCATGCTGCTGCGCGCGGCAGCGCCCAGGCGCACGCGCAAGTTCTGATCCTGGCCGAGCCGGAATGCGGCATCGATGAAAGCATCCTGCGCGTCCGCCGCGACGCACAGGCCGTTCACGTCAGTGCGCACGTGCTCGTGTGCTGCGGCATGGTCATAGGCCAGCACGGCCAGACCGCTGGCCATGGCCTCCAGTACGACATTGCCAAACGTTTCGCTGAGACTGGGAAACAAAAACGCGTCGGCGCTGGCGTAATGCCGTGCCAGCGCCTCGCCACGCTGCACGCCGGCAAAAATGTATTCGGGATGCGCGGCCGCCAGCGCGGCGCGCTGCGGGCCTTCGCCCACCCACACATAGCGCGCCCCGGGATTGCGCGCCGCGAACGCCTGGAATGCCCGCACTGCGAGCGCGAGGTTTTTTTCCGGTGCCAGGCGCCCCACGTAAATCGCCACCGGCGTGTCCGCGGCGACGCCCCATTGCGCGCGCAGCGCGGCATCCCGGCGCATGGGGTTGAACAGGCGCGTATCCACCGTGCGCCGCAGCAGTTGCGTGTTGCCCAGGCCCAGTGCCAGCAACTCCTGCTGCAAGGCCAGGGTCGGCACCAGCACCGCTTGCGCGCGGCGATGGAAATGCCGCAGCCAGGTGCGTGCCAGCGGCTCCAGCGCGGCCGACACGTAATGCGCCATGTAATGGTCAAAGCGCGTGTGGAAACCCGTGGCCACGGCAATGCCGAGACTGCGCGCGGCGCGCACCGCGGAATCGCCCAGCGGCCCTTCGGTGGCCACGTACACCGCGTCGGGGCGCGTCTGGCGCCAGCGCGCGCGCAGCTTGCCGGCGACGGGCAGGCCCAGGCGCAAACCGGGATAGCGCGGCAGCGCGATGCCCGGCAGCAACACCGAGGTGGCGCGTGCCGGCGCGGGGATTTCGTTGGCCTGGCGCGGGCGCAGAACTTCGACGTCGTGGCCACGTGATGCGAGGCCTTCGGCCAGGGTCTGTACGGTCAGCGCGACGCCATTGATTTCCGGCGGATAGGTCTCGGTGACGATGGCGATGCGCATGGCCTAACCCTCGCTGATTGGGTGCAGCTTCCACTACACACGTGGCGGCTGTTTGAACGCCATATGACTGAATGACGACGATCAACTGCAGTTGATGCGCGCGTGAGAACAACGCGATTTTCAGCACTGTAGCGTGTGCGCAATGTCAGCGCGCAGCATCGTGACGGGGGCCGATCGGCTTGACTATGGACCTGTCTCGAGACTCAGAATACAACGATGAATCCACGTATTCCGCCGCGCACCCGGATCACGCCAGAATCCGCGCGCGTGGCGACGTTGAGCATCGGCAAGGTCGCGCGCGGCAGTGGCGTCGCCATCGACACGATCCGTTTCTACGAGCGCGAGGGCTTGCTGCCCGAGCCGATGCGTCGCGCCTCCGGCTATCGCACCTATGACAGCAGCGCGGTGCAGCGCCTGCGTTTCATCCGTCGCGCCAAGAATCTGGGTTTCTCACTGGATGAAATCCGCGAACTGCTGGCGCTGTCGCAGGACCGTGAGCACGGTGTCGAGGCGGTGAAGCAGCGCGCCACGGCGCGGCTGGCCGATCTGGATCGGCGCGTGCGCGAGCTCAACCGCATCCGCCGTGGCCTGCGCGAGCTGGTTGATGCCTGCCCCGGCCACGGCGCGCCCGAGCAGTGCCCGATCCTGCGCGCGCTGGGGGATATTCGCGACATCGATGAGAGCTGAGCGCAGTGCGCACCGGCATCACCGCCTACGGAGACATGCATGAATCATCGCATCGAGTTTGCCCAAACCGGTGGTCCGGAAGTTCTGCGCTGGATCGAGTGTCCGCTGCCAAGGCCAGGTCCGGATGAACTGCTGATCCGCCATCACGCGATCGGCCTAAACTTCGTCGATACCTACGTGCGCAGCGGGCTGTACCCGGTTGCCGCGCTGCCTGCATGTCCGGGCAGCGAAGCGGCCGGAGTGGTCGCGGCGGTTGGTGCGGACGTGCGGGGATTCGCCGAGGGCGATCGCGTGGCCTATGCCGATGGTCCGCCGGGCGCTTACGCCGAGTGGCGCACGCTGCCCGCGCGGCATGCGCTGAAGCTGCCGGATGCGGTGGACTTCGCCACCGCGGCCGCGGCGCTGCTGAAAGGCCTCACCGTGCAATTCCTGCTGCAGCAGACTTATCGGCCTCGGCGCGATGAAATCATCCTCTGGTACGCGGCGGCCGGCGGCGTGGGCCTGCTCGCCTGCCAGTGGGCCAAAGCGCTGGGCGTGCGCTTGATCGGCGTGGTGAGCAGTGACGCCAAGGCCGCGCAGGCGCTGGCCGCGGGCGCATGGAATACCGTGGTGTGGCCACGCGAGAATCTTGTGGCGCGAGTACGCGAGCTCACCGGCGGCGCCATGGTCAAGGTGGTTTACGACTCGGTTGGGCGCGACAGCTTCGCGGCCTCACTGGATTGCCTGGCGCCGTTCGGCCTGCTGGTGAGTTTCGGCAATGCCTCGGGGCCAGTCACCGGTGTGGATCTCGGCATCCTCGCGCGCAAGGGTTCGCTGTATGTCACGCGGCCCACGCTGCATACGCACGTGGCCACGCGCGCCGGGCTGGAGCAGGGCGCTGCCGCAGTGTTCGCGCAACTTGCCGACGGCGCGTTGCACGTGCATATCGGGCAACGCTGGCCGCTGGCCGAAGCCGCCGCGGCGCATCGCGCGCTGCAAGCGCGTCAGACCACCGGCGCCTCGCTGTTGTTGCCCTGATCGACGCCGCGCGCGGCTTTTTGCTGCTGCGCGGCCAGCGCCCAGGCCACGTGTTCGCGCACCAGCGCGCTGGCGTGCTGCGCTTGCGCGGCCAGCGCCTGCATCACCCGTGCACTGTGCGGAGCGTTGCCCAGCGCCACGGCGAGATTGCGCAGCCAGCCGGCATAGCCGGCGCGGCGCAGCGCCATGCCCTCGGTGCGCGCATTCCAGGTGGCTTCGTCCCAGGCGATGAGCTCGCACAGCAGCGCGGCATCGAGGCCGTGGCGTGGCGCGAAATCGGGCAGCGTGCTGGCCCGTGCGTAGCGGTTCCACGGGCACACCAGCTGGCAGTCGTCGCAGCCGAACACGCGGTTGCCCAGCATGGGTCGCAGTTCCTCGGGGATCGCGCCCTTGTGCTCGATGGTGAGGTAGGCGATGCAGCGGCGCGCGTCCAGCCGGCGTGGTGCGACGATGGCCTGGGTCGGGCAGATGTCGATGCAGCGCGAGCAACTGCCGCAGTGCGCGCCGGGCTCGGCATCGATCGGCAGCGGCAGGTCGGTGAACAGTTCGCCGAGAAAAAAATACGAGCCGGCCTCGCGCGACAGTAGCAGCGTGTGCTTGCCGATCCAGCCAAGGCCGGCGTTGCGCGCCAATGCCTTTTCCAGTACCGGCGCGGAATCCACGAATGCGCGATAGCCGAACGCGCCGATGCGCGCGGCGATGCGATCTGCCAGTGCCTGCAGGCGTTTGCGCATCAGGCCGTGGTAATCGCGGCCCAGCGCATAACGCGCGATGTAGGCGCGCGTGCCATCGCCCAGGACTTGCCATGCGTCATGGGCGGATTCGGGCCAGTAATCCATGCGCACCGAGATCACCCGCAACGTGCCCGGATGCAGGGCGTCCGGATTACAGCGCAACGCGGCATGGCGCGACATGTATTCCATGCCGCCGTGCTGGCCCTGCGCCAGCCAGTCGGCCAGGTGCGCGGCGTCCTCGGGCAGTTCGATGCCGGATACGCCGAGCGCGGTGAAGCCGAGTTCCAGCGCCCAGCCGGCGATCTGGGCGCGCAACGCGGGGTAGTCCGGGAGGATGGCTTGGGGCACAGCCGGTGCGGGGCTCATAATCAAGCGATGCAACAGGACGAATACGAGCACGCACTGTACCGCGCCGGGCAGGTACGCGAGATCGAGCGCGCGGCCATCGCCGCCGGCATCGACGAAGCGCAACTGATGCAGCGTGCCGCGACAGCGGCATGGGCGTTGCTGCAACGCCGTTGGCCCGAAGCGCGGCACGTGTGCGTGCTGGCCGGGCATGGCAACAATGGCGGCGATGGCCTGTGGCTGGCGGCGCTGGCGCAGCAGGCGGGACGCACACTGAGCGTGTGCGAACTGCCGGCGCGGCGCGGCGCGGCGGCCATGCAGGCGCGGCAGCTGGCGCTGGATGCGGGTGTCACGCTGCACGCTGCGCCCGGCGTGTTGCCCGCGGCGGATCTCTATGTCGACGCGCTGTTCGGCATCGGTCTGAACCGTGCGCCGGAGGGTCTGACCGCGCAGTGGATCGACGCCTTGAACGCGCAGCCCGCCCCGGTGCTGGCGCTGGACCTGCCATCAGGTCTGCTGGCCGACACCGGCGCCGCGCCCGGCGTGGTCGTGCGCGCCAGCGTCACGCTCAGTTTCGTGGCGTGGAAGCGCGGCCTGTTCACCGGCCGCGCGCGCGCGCTGTGCGGCGAATGGTTGTTGGATACCCTCGGCATCGACGCCGCCATGGCGCCCGCGCCGGACGCCTGGCGATTGCGACCCGCGCCCATGCCGCCGCGTGCGCGCGATGCGCACAAGGGCCGCTACGGGCACGTGCTGGTGATCGGCGGAGACGCGGGATTCGCTGGCGCCGCGCGTCTGGCTGGCGAGGCCGCATTGCGCTGCGGCGCCGGGTTGGTGAGCGTGGCCACGCGCGCGGTGCACGCGGCATCGATCGCCGCGCAGCGCCCCGAGCTGATGGCCCATGGCGTCGAATCCGCCGGTGAGTTTGCTGCGCTGGTCGCGCGCGCCAGCGTGCTGGCCATCGGCCCCGGTCTGGGCCAGGACGCGTGGGCGCAGATGCTGCTTGCGCGCGCGTTGCAAGCGGGCAAGCCCATGTTGCTGGATGCCGATGCCCTGAACCTGCTGTCGGCGCAGCCACGCGCGCTGCCGGGTGGCGCGGTGCTCACGCCGCATCCGGGCGAGGCCGCGCGCTTGCTGTCTTGCGACGTGGCCGTGATCGAGCGTGATCGTTTCGCGGCCGCGCGCGCGCTGGCCGCACGCTATGCCGCGGTGACGGTGCTGAAAGGTGCCGGCACGCTGGTCGCCGCGCCGGATGCGCGCGTGGAGGTTTGCACCGAGGGCAATCCCGGCATGGCCAGCGGCGGCATGGGCGATGTACTCAGCGGTGTCATCGCGGCGTTGCTGGCACAGGGCCTGTCGGCCTGGGATGCGGCACGGCTGGGCGTGGCGCTGCATGCGCGCGCCGGCGACATCGCCGCGCGTGCGGGTGAGCGCGGGCTGCTGGCCAGCGATTTGTTCACGCCGCTGCGCACGCTGAGCAATGGCGGCGCCTGAGATGGAATCCCTGTCGATCCTGCTGCCCGCGGCCGCGGCCACGCAGGCGCTGGCGCAGCGCATGGCGCCACTGCTGGCCGCTGGCGGCGTGGTGTGGCTGCAGGGCGAGCTGGGCACCGGCAAAACCACCTTCGCACGTGCGCTGCTGCACGCCCTGGGCGTGGACGAGCGCGTCAAAAGCCCCACCTACAGCCTGGTCGAGAACTATCCACTGCGCGCCGGCAACAGCGCCTGGCATCTGGACCTGTACCGCATCGTCGCGGCGGGCGAGCTGGATTATCTCGGCCTGGATGCGTTGCACGAGCACGATGCGCTGGTGCTGGTGGAATGGCCCGAACGTGGCGCATCCGCGCTGCCGCGCGCGGATCTGCTGCTGTGCCTGAGCCACGCGGACGCGGCGCGCACGGCGCGGCTGGTGGCGCACAGCGCACGCGCGCAAGCCTGGCTGCAGGCGCTGGCGCGCATCACAGAAAGTGAAAGATGAGCAGTGCCCGGATGATGCGCGAGACCACCACCATCAGCACGATGTCCGCATCCATCGATGCTTCGGTGAAATGACGCAGCAGCAAGAACAGCACCGCGATCGACAACAGCCAGCCCGAGAAACCCGGCAGCAGTCCCGCCAGTGCCGCGCCGCGCATGGCCATGCCGATCGGGAAAAGCGTGGCGTGTAGCGCGGTCAGCCAGGCCGCCAGCCACATCGCCACGGTGCTGGTCGCTACGTTGAGGACATACAGCTGCAGCGCCGATTCGATCGCGATGGTCGGTGTTGGCACTCCCTGCTTTCCCAGCGCCATTCCGTGACATCGCATGTGGCCGCGACCTGTTCACGGCATCGCGCCGCGACTCATGGCAGCGCGCGGCGTGGCGGTGCTGGACAGCGGCGCGATGCGATACAGATGCAGCGCCACGACCAGGCCCAGCAGCACCAGCGCGCCGGCGAACGCGGCGACGCCATTCCAGCCCCAGTCGGCGTAAAACAGGCCGCCGCTGGCGCCGGCCACGCTGGAGCCAAGGTAATAGGCGAACAGATACAGCGCCGCGGCTTGCGCCTTGGCCGCGCCGGCACGCCGCCCCACCCAGCTGCTGACGATCGAGTGGCCGCCGAAAAAGCCGAAGGTGAGCAGCGCCACCCCCAGCCCGATCAGCCACAGCGAGCCGGGCAGGGTCAGCGCCACGCCGACCAGCATCAGCACGAACGCCGTCCACAGCACGCGCCGGCGCCCGACGCGGCCGGCCAGTTGCCCCATCCACGCCGAGCTGAAGGTGCCGACCAGATACAGGGTGAAGATCAGCCCCACGTCGGCCTGGCTCAGGTGATAGGGCGCGGCCATCAGTCGATAGCCAAGGTAGTTGTATACGGTGACAAACGCGCCCAGCAGCAGGAAACCCTGCGCGAACAGCCACGGCAGCGCGGCGTCGCGGAACAACCCGGTGCAGCGCGCGGCGAGCGCGCGCAGATCCAGCGCCCGCGCCTGGAAGTGGCGCGATGGCGGCAGCGTGCGCGCGAACACCAGCGCGGCCAGCAGTCCGCTCGTGCCCACCGCCGCGATGCCGATGCGCCAGCCCCAGAAATCGGCCGCCACGCCCGCCAGCAGACGTCCACCCATGCCGCCGATGGCGCTGCCGCCGATGTACAGGCCCATGCCCAGGCCGATCGAGTCGGCGTGCATTTCCTCGCTGAGGTAGGTCATCGCCACCGCCGGCAGTCCGCTGAGGGTGAGCCCGAGCAGCGCGCGGCACAGCAGCAGCGCATGCCAGCCCGGCGCCGCGGCGCTGAGCAGTACCAGCACGGCTGAACTCAGCAGCGCGAAATTCATCACGCGCGCGCGGCCGAGGCGATCCGACACCGCGCCGGCGAACAGCATGGCGATGGCGAGGATGCCCGTGGTCAGCGACAGCGACAGCGCGCTGACGGCCGCGCTGACTGCGTAGTGCGCGCTGAACGCCGGCATCAGCGGCTGCACGCAGTACAACAATCCGAAGGTCGACAGCCCCGCTGCGAACATGGCCGCGTTGACGCGCCGGAATGCCGTCGTGCCGTGGCGGATGCATTCGGCCTGCGGGGTTTGCGCGCAGTCCGCAGCGGGCAAACCGGCTGCGTCGGGCGTCGCGAGCTGTGCATCGGGAGCCATGTGCCGAGTATAGGCGGCGGGTCTTGCCGCCCGGCTGGCTTGCGTGGCCGCAGCATGCGTTTCCGGTCGGGTTTGCGCGGTACGCCAATGCGCCGTCTGCATCATTTCATGCGAATTCTGACGAATTTCATACAGGTATCGGATTAAAAAGGGAAAAATGCTTGCAAAGCCCTGCGGCTTGCAGTTGAATCCAGCGCATGTCGGGCAAATGCATACTGAGCGCGGGAATCCTGCTGGCGGCACTGTTCGCGCTGCCAGGGCATGCCGCGCCCGCGCCGGCGCGGGCCGAGATCAGCGCCTTGCAGCTATCCACGCCTGCCGGACGCACGCGCGCGGTGTTTCTGCTTGATCGCAGCGCCGACTACAAGTTGTTCCAGCTCAGCCATCCCGACCGCGTGGTGCTGGATGTGCATGACAGCCGCCTCGCCGGCAATTTCCGTGCGCCCGCGGGCGCGGGATTGGTCAAGGACGTGCGCACCGGCGCGCGTCCTGATGATGGCGTGCGCGTGGTGTTCGACATGGACACCGGCGTGCGTCCGAAAAGTTTCCTGTTGCCGCCGACGCCCGATTCGCCCGGCTACCGGTTGGTGCTGGAAATGACCCCCGACAGTGCCGTGCATGTCGTGCAGGCGCCGGAGCTCGCGCAACTCCCCGATGGCGGGCGCAAGGTCGTGGTGGTGATCGATCCCGGCCACGGCGGCAGGGATACCGGCGCCATCGGCTACGACGGCATCGAGGAAAAAAACATCACCCTCGCGGTGGGCAAGGATCTGGCCCGGCTGATCGACGCACAGCGTGGCATGAAGGCCGTGCTCACGCGCACCGGCGATTACTACGTCACCCTCGACCAGCGCCGCGAGATCGCGCGCAACGCCAAGGCCGACATGTTCATCTCGATCCATGCCAATGCCTGTCCGGACGATTGCGACACGCGCGGCGGCTCGGTGTGGATTCTCTCCACCAAGGGCGCCAGCAGCACCGCGGCCAAATTGCTGGCGCAGAGCGAGAACGACTCGTTCAAGCTGGTCGGCGGGGTGAATTTGCACGACCAGCAATCCTCACTGGCCTCGGTGCTGCTCAGCCTGTCGCAAGGTGTCACCATGGATGCCAGCCGCCGCGCCGCCAGCGATGTGCTGCAATCGATCGGGCGCATCGAGCCGCTGTACAAGAGCCACGTCGAGCACGCCAACTTCGTCGTGCTGCGCGCGCCGGATGTGCCATCGATGCTGATCGAGACCGCCTTCGTCACCGACAAGCAGGATGCGCTGCGCCTGATCAATCCGGTGTTCCAGGAAAAGCTGGCGCACTCGATCCTCGGCGGCGTCAAGAGCTATTTCCTGAACACGCCGCCGCCCGGCACCTGGTTCGCCTACCAGGCCGCCAAGCGCATGCGTACCGCCGACACCGCGCGGCAGCAGGCGCCCTGGCATGGCCCCGGCGCGCGCGCGCTGGACATCCTCGACGGCAGCGCGAAGAACTGAGCGGCGCAGCCGCTATGCTTGGCGCTCGCCGCGCGAGCCCAGCATGCCGATTCGTCAACTCTCCAGCAGCCTGATCAGCCAGATCGCCGCCGGCGAGGTGATCGAGCGCCCGGCCTCGGTGGTCAAGGAACTGGTCGAGAACAGCCTGGACGCCGGTGCGCGGCGCATCGAGATCGAGCTGGAAGCCGGCGGCACGCGATTGATCCGCGTGCGCGACGATGGCGCCGGCATCGCCGCCGCCGAATTGCCGCTGGCCGTGGCCGCGCACGCCACCAGCAAGATCGCCAGTTTCGACGACCTGCTGCACGTGGCCACGCTGGGTTTTCGCGGTGAGGCACTGGCCTCGATCGCCTCGGTGTCGCGTTTCGCGCTCACCTCGCGCCCGCGTGGCAGTGCGCATGCGCTGTGCATCGAGGTCGCCGATGGCCGCTGCGCCGAGCCGCACCCGGCGCAGCATCCCGAAGGCAGCAGCGTCGAGGTGCGCGAGTTGTTCCACAACGTGCCGGCGCGGCGCAAGTTCCTGCGCGCCGAGCGCACCGAATTCCTGCACATCGACGAGCTGGTCAAGGCGCTGGCGCTGGCGCACCCGGACGTCGCGTTCACGCTGACGCACGCTGCGCGCAGCCAGCGCGTGCTGCGCGTGGCCAGCGATGAAACCGCGCGCCTGGCGCGCGTGGCGGCGCTGCTGGGTGACGAATTCGCCGCGCAGTGCCTGGCCGTGCAGCACACCGCTGCGGGTTTGAGTCTGCACGGCTGGGTGGGACTGCCGGCCGCCGCGCGTGCGCAGGCCGATCGCCAGTATTTCTACGTCAACGGGCGCCTGGTACGCGATCGCGTGGTCAGCCACGCGCTGCGTCAGGCCTATAGCGACGTGCTGTTTCATGGCCGCCACCCGGCCTATGTACTGTTTCTGCAGCTCGATCCCGCCAGTGTCGATGTCAACGTGCACCCGGCCAAGAGCGAGGTGCGTTTTCGCGAGCAGCGCCTGGTCCACGATTTCCTGTTCCGCGCGCTGCATGAGGCACTGGCCGACACGCGCGCCGGGCAGGGCGCCGGGCAGGCGCGCGCCGATGCGCAGCCGTTGCGCGCCGACTTGCCTGCGCTGGATGCATCCCCCGCGTGGCTCGGCGTCGCGGCATCCGGCACGACGCGCCCGGCACCGCCTGCCTATCAGGCCGCGCTGGGCCTGCGCCACGGCGTGCGGGATGACGCGCGCGCCGGCGCCGATTCCTACGTGCAATTGCTGGCCGGCGCACTGCCCGCGCCGCTGCCCGCGGCATCCGCCGCTGCCGCCGCCATCCCGCCGCTGGGCCACGCGCTGGCGCAGCTCAAGGGCGTGTACGTGCTGGCCGAAAACGCGCACGGCCTGGTGCTGGTGGACATGCACGCCGCGCACGAGCGCATCACCTACGAACACCTCAAGGCCGGGCGCGCCGCCAGCAGCCTGCGCGCGCAGCGCCTGCTGGTGCCGCTGACGCTGCCGGTGAGCGCGCGCGAAGCCGCTGCCGCCGAGGAACACGGCGCCGCGCTGGCCGGCTTCGGTCTGGAACTGCTGCGCGCCGGTCCCGACAGCGTGCGCCTGACCAGCGTGCCCGCGCTGCTGGCCGACGCCGACGCCGACGCCGCGCAACTGGCGCGCGACGTGCTCGCCGAGCTGGCCGAACACGGCAGCTCGCGCCGCCTCGAGGAAATCGAGAACGAGTTGCTCTCCACCCTGGCCTGCCACGGCTCGGTGCGTGCCGGCCGCCGCCTCAACCTGGCCGAAATGGATGCCCTGCTGCGCGAGATGGAAGCCACCGAGCGCAGCGGCCAGTGCAACCACGGCCGCCCCACCTGGGTGCAGGTGTCGCTGGCCGAACTGGACCGCTTGTTCCTGCGCGGGCGCTGAGCCGATGCCGCGTCAGCCACTGATGGAGAACCCCATGCGCCACTGCAGCCAATTAGCCTATTGAGGCTCCGATACCCATGCTCGACGCCGTCTCAAGGGCGGCCCCGGCGTGATGGTGGACGGCGTCATCGCCTGCGGGTTCGCCGCCGCGGTGCTGGCGGTCGTGCTGCACTACCTGCGCGAATTCAGGCCACGCAGCCAAGACCGCGCAGGGTGGCATCGACCGCCTGATCCAGCGGTGTGCGCGGCTCCTCGCCCAGCCACGCGCGCAGCCGGCGATTGTCCAGTTGCAGTGGTTCGCGCCACAGGTAGCGCATCTCGCCCAGTTCGCGCAGCAACACCGAGAACGGAGCGGCCAGCTTTGTCAGCCACCACGGGAAGGCGCGCAGCGGCAGCGCGGCGTCGCCGGTGGCGTGGCGTATGGCGGCGAGCAGGGCATCGCCATCGATGTAGTGGCCGGCGAAGTGGAAACGAGCGAAGCGTTCGAGCTCGCCTTCGCGCTCCAGCAGTCGCGCGACCGTCTCGCCCACGTCGGGCAGGTAGGCCCAAGCGTGTGGTAGACCGTGGCGGCCCGGGTACAGCAGGGCGCGCACGCGGCGGCCCGGCTTGACCATCGCCGTGAACCAATTGTTGCCCGCACGCGGCCCGAAGAAATCGCCGCAGCGCAGGATCAGGCTGCGCACGTCAGTGGCCTCGGCCAGCTGCCGCTCCATCGCCACGCGGATCGCGCCCTTGCGGGTCAGGGGTTGCTGCGGATCGTCCTCGGCCAACAGGGGAAGGGCATTGGGTCCGTAGTTGTAGACCGTGCCCGGCAGTACCAGGCGCGCCGCGTTGGTGCGGGCTGCGGCAAGGCTGTGGCCCATCATCGGCAGCACCAGCTTGTCCCAGTCGCGGTAGCCCGGCGGGTTCACCGCATGGACAAGAACGTCCGCTCCGGCGGCGGCTTGCATCACGTCGTCGGCGCGCATCGCGTCACCTTCGCGCCAATCGATGCGCGGTTCCAGGCCGGGGCGGGCGGCGTCGCGCACCAGCGCGCGCACCGTCCAGCCGCGGCGCAACAGGGCCGCGGCGATCTCACCGCCCGCACCGCCGGTAGCGCCGAGGATCAGGGCTGTCTTCGCTGTGTTCATGGCCGTACTCCTGCACCTCCGACACGGTGCAAGAGTGGTTCATCTGTGATGCCGACAGCCGGGTCCTCATCTCCAACAGGCGGTTGCAGAGCGGCCAGATCGTGCTGGGCGATATGGGCGGTCTGGCGCCAAGCCACGAGAATAGTTACAACGCGGCCGGCAACAGACACTGGACGGCGAGCGCGCCACGACACGCCATGCGCTGGATTTGGCGGTTGGGCAGGCCGACGATGGTATCCCGTCGACGCAGCGGTATACCGTCGCTGGCCCATATTCACGCATGCACCCCCGAAGTGAACGCCCACAACACGATGATGCACATGATCACCACGTAGATGCGCAGCGCCCAGAACACGCCCTGTTGCCAGGGCTTGAGCTGCTGCCGCTGCACCGGCGCCAGCGGCGCGTCCCAGCCCTCGTCGGCGAGCAGGGCCTTGAGTTCGTCGGGGCTGTATTGATCGAGATCTTTCATGGCTCAGGCTCCAAACAGGGTGGGAAACACGGTGACCAGGCCGTACAGGACATTGCACAGGATCAGCGCCAGCATGATGATGATGGACACGCCGTTGCGCAGCGGACCGTTGACGTGCTCGCCCATCAGTTCCTTGTCGTTGAGCAACATCAGCAGGAACAGCATCGCGGCCGGCATGAACACCGTGGCGATCACCTGCACGCTGAGATTGAGGAAGCCCAGCGGCAGGTTGGGGAACAGCACCACGCCGGCGGCCAGCAACGTGCCCATCACCGCGGGCGCATAGAAACTCCAGGCCTGCGCCGGCCTGGCATTGAGCGAGCGCGGCAAGTCGAACGCTTCACCGATGGCCCAGGCGGTGCTGGCGGTGATCACCACCGAGGCGATCAGTCCGGCCTCGATCAGGCCCAGCGCGAACAGCTTCATGGCGGTGTCGCCGAGGCTGTTCTGCAGCGCGTGCAGCACGGCGCCGGCGGTCATGTCCTTGGCGTCCGGCAGGTGCGAGAGCACCACCGCGCCGATGATGATGATGGCCGTGGCGACCAGCATCATGCCCAGCACGCCCAGCATCAGATCACGGCGGCTGGCGGGGATGTCCTTGGGCAGCAGACCCTTGTCGACCACGCAGGACTGCTGGAAGAACAGCTGCCAAGGGGCGATCGTGGTGCCGATGTTGGCGGATAGCAGGATCAGGAAAGTCGCCGAGAGCAGGCCACCGGGCAGCACCCAGCCGCCACCGGCGAAGGCATGCGCCACCGCGCCCCAGTCGGGCTTGGCCATCCACACCAGCGGCACGAACACCAGATTGAACGCGGCGATGACCAACGCCACGCGCTCCCACGCCCAGTAACGCAGAAACACCAGAGTGCCGACGACGAAGGCCAGGGTCAGCGGCACCGTGATGGCATAGGGGATGTCGAATGCCAGTCCGCCGATGCGGATGCCGATGAACTCGGTCACCAGCGTCAGGATGTTGGCCAGTACCAGGTCGACCAGCGAGAAGATGCCCCAGAACGGGCCGTAGCGTTTCCAGATCAGCTCGGCGTGGCCGCGCCGCGTCACCGCGCCCAGACGGATGGTCATCTCCTGCACGATGTAGGCGATGAAACCCAGCACGAGCATCATCGGCAGGAAGATGCCGAGGCCATAGGCCGCGCCGGTCTGCGCGTAGGTGAGCACGCCGCCGGCGTCATTGTCGCCCAGCATCACCAGCAGGCCCGGGCCGACCAGGGCCAGCACCAGCAGCAGGCGGTTGGGCAGCGTGCGCGGTCGCGCGCGCAACTCGGCGATGTGCAGGCGATCGCGCAGGCGCTGGTCGAAGCCGGCGCGCGCACCCTGGTTGAGATTCGGGTCGTGCACTACATGCGGAATGATGCTCATGGTCGTTGCTCCCGGCGGATCTTCGGTCTGGGGTGGAACGCGGTGGCTGGCGATGAGTGACACGTCAGGTCATGACATGCACGCGCGCGCCGAACACGCGCGGTGGCGCTGACGAGAGCGCAAAGATCGAACAGCAGCATGGCTCACCTCCAGTCCACGGACCGGAGGCGAGCGGGACGTTACGAGTGCCCGCCCGCGCCCACGGCGCGGTCTGTCGTCAGGACAGCGAGACACGCGTGGAGCACGCTCGCTGCGGGGGTACTCGGATAACTGTCCATGGGACTCGGCATCAGCCTGGAAAGCGCCACGGGGCGACCCGCGCGGCGCGCGCACTGTAGGTGTGACGCCGCGATGCGTCAACAGAAATTTTCGCGGCGCGTGGCGTGTGTTCAGTGCCCGTCGAACAGCGGCTTGCGCCGCTCGATGAAGGCGCGCGTGCCCTCGCGCATGTCGCTGCCGGCGAAGCACAGCGCGAAGGCCTGCGTCTCGAACGCCAGCGCCTGGTCCAGCGCGCACTCGCTGCCCTCGATCACGCAGGCGAGGATGTGGCGCAGGGCTTGCGGCGCGGCGCTGGCGAGTTGCGTGGCGATGGCATCGACCTCGGCATCCAGCGCCTCCGGCGCGACCACGTGCGTGAGCAGTCCCAGTTGCTGCGCGCGCTGCGCGTCGATGGGCGCGCCGAGCAGGCACAGCTCCAGCGCGGCAGCGCGTCCGCACAGGCGCACCAGCCGCTGCGTGCCGCCGAAACCGGGAATCAGCCCCAGGCCGACTTCGGGCTGGCCCAGCCTGGCGCGCGTGCTGGCGATGCGCAGGTGGCAGGCCATGGCCAGTTCCAGTCCGCCACCCAGCGCGTAGCCCTGGATACGTGCCAGTACCGGTTTGCCGAGGGTCTCGATGCTGCGCATCAGGCTTTGCCCCTGTTGCGAAAACGCCTGCGCCTGCGCCGCTGTGAGATCGGCCATCTCGGTGATGTCGGCGCCGGCAACGAACGCCTTCTCGCCCGCGCCGGCGAGCACGACCACGCGCACGGCGTCGTCGTGGCGCGCCTGCTGCAAGGCGCTACCCAGCTCACCGAGCAGCGCGCGGTTGAGCGCGTTGAGTTTGTCGGCGCGATTCAGGGTGATGCGGCGCACGGCGCCGGTGTCTTCGATCAACAGGTGGGTGCAGCCCATGACGGTGCCTGGTTGGGGTAGGGTGGGAATGCCGCGCCAGCTGTACGCCGGCGGCACGAATGTTAAACAGCCGGGAACCTTTGTGCCGAGCGTGACTCTACGCTCGGACCGGTATGCCGGCCCCGTGTTCACCTATCGCCGAGAGAGATCCGCATGCGCAAGCTTGCCCCGATGGCCCTGCTGGCCCTGATTCCCCTTCTGCCGCTGGTTGCGCTGGCGCAGCAAGCGCAAGCCCCGGCCCATGCCGCATCCGTGCCCGCGACGGCGCCGGTCCCGATCAATCGCGATCAACTGTCGTACGCGGTCGGTTTTGAAGTCGGCAGCAATCTTGCCGGCAACAAGGTCGATGTCGACATCAAGCGCGTGATGCAGGGCCTGCAGGACGCCTACGCCAAGGAAACCCCGGCCGTGCCGGTGGCCGACATGCGCGCGCAACTGGCCGGACTGCAGCAGCGTCTGCGCGCACAGGCGCTGGCGAATTACAAGAAGGTGGCCGCGAACAATCTGCAGCAGAGTGAGGCCTTCATGGCCACCAACAAGGCCAAGCCGGGTGTGATCACGCTGCCGGACGGCATCGAATACCGCGTGCTGGAATCGGGCAAGGGTACGCAACATCCGGTCGGCACGTCCAAGGTCACCCTGCATTTCCGCGCCTCGCTGCCCAACGGCAGCGAATTCGCCAGCTCGTATGCCGATGGCAAGCCGATCACTTTCCAGGTGGACAAGATGATCCGCGGCTGGCAGGCGATCCTGCCAAGGATGGTGGTGGGTGACCGCTGGCAGGTGTTCGTGCCGCCGCAGCTTGCCTTCGGTCCGGTCGGTCAGCCACCGCGCGTCGGGCCCAACATGGCCGTGGTGTTCGAGTTGAAGCTGCTGAAGATCGACAACAGCGGCAAGTGAGCCTTGCGGTAGAGGCCACGGCGCGGGTATCCGCGCCGTTGCTGCGTCGCCGCGCAACGCCCACGTGCATGATCGCGATGCATCGCGCGAACGCAGTGCCTGCCTGGCGTCCCTGCTTTGGCCGTGCAGACGGCCATGTTGTTGCCCTGCAAAAAAAGTGTTGACAAGCGCGCATCCAGCGTTTTACTTTCGAATCATGTTCACGTGCACCGCCCCCGCCGCCCACGTCCGCAGCGCTCCAGTCGCTGCCGCGCGCGTGCTGGCCGTGCCGCGCATCACTCCCGCTGATTTTGCCTGCATCGCGAGCCTGCTCGCGGCGGCGCTTTACCTTCTCGCGATTCTCCTCATTAGCCACGGAGCAGCGGGATAGGTCGCGCGTCGCAATCAACAGCAGACGAACCACCAGAACCCCGCTCCTGATCTGAGCGGGGTTTTTTTTCGCCCCCGGTTTCATTGGTCACCTTACCCGTCACCCCACCCGTCGCCGCCGCACCCGCCACGCAACCCGCGGAGCCAACATGAGCAATCCGATCCATCCCGTCGCAGCGCACGACCCCACCGTCGCCGTGCCAGCGGCGCGTGCGCGCCTGCTGATCTTCGACACCACCCTGCGCGATGGCGAGCAGGCGCCCGGCTGCAGCATGAATCGCGCGCAGAAGTTGCGCATGGCGCACGTGCTCGAGGAACTCGGCGTGGACATCATCGAGGCGGGATTTCCCGCCGCGTCCGACGCCGACGCCGCGGCGGTCGCCGCGGTCGCCGCGGCAGCGCGACAGGCGCGCATCGCCGCGCTGGCGCGCTGCCAGGAAAGCGACATCGTCAGCGCCGCGCGCGCGCTGCAAGCGGCGCGCGCGGCGCGCATCCACCTGTTCCTGGCGACCAGTCCGATCCATCGCGAGCACAAGTTGCGCATGGGCAAGGCGCAGGTGCTGGCTGTCGCCGTCGCCGGCGTGCGCCGCGCACGCGAGCTGTGCGATGACGTCGAGTTCTCCGCCGAAGACGCCTTGCGCACCGAGCCGGAGTTCCTGATCGAGGTGTTCAACGCGGTCATTGCCGCCGGCGCGCGCACCATCAACGTGCCCGACACCGTCGGTTACACCACGCCGGTCGAAATCGCCGCGCTGTTCGCGCGCCTGCGCCGCGAGGTGGCCGGCATCGACGACGCGGTGCTGAGCACGCATTGCCACGACGATCTGGGGCTCGGTGTGGCCAACAGCCTGGCCGCGATCGAAGCCGGCGCGCGTCAGGTCGAGTGCACGCTCAACGGCATCGGCGAACGCGCCGGCAACGCCGCGCTCGAGGAAGTGGTGATGGCGCTGCGCACGCGCAGCGACCGCTACGCGCTGGCGACCGGCATCGACAGCACGCGCCTGTATGCCGCCTCGCGCGCGCTCAGCGGCATGATCGGCCTGGAGGTCGCGCGCAACAAGGCCATCGTCGGCGACAACGCCTTCGCGCACGAGGCCGGCATCCACCAGCACGGCATGCTGGCCAATCGCGCCACCTACGAAATCATGCGTCCCGAGGATGTCGGCTTTCCGCATACGCGTCTGGTGCTGGGCCGGCACAGCGGCCGCCACGCGCTGCGCGAGCGCATCCGCGAGCTGCTGCTGGACATCGATGACGCGCGTTTCGAGTCCGTGTTCAGCGCGTTCAAGGCGCTGGCCGAGAACAAGCGCGAGGTGCTCGATGCCGACGTCGAAGCGCTGGTGCTGGGCGCCAGCGTGCAGGCGCGCGGGCCATGGATGCTGGCCGCGATGCACGTCGGCACCTACGTCGGCGGTGCCTCGATCGCGTCATTGCACCTGCGCCATGTCGATGGCCGCGAGGTACGCGAAACCGCCACCGGCAGCGGCCCGGTGCATGCCGTCACCGCCGCGCTGGTGCGCGCCTCCGGGCTGGCGCTGGAAATCCTCGAACTGCGCGTGCGCAGCATCGGCCTGGGCGCTGGCGCGCAGGGCGAGGCGGTGTTGCGCGTGCAGCACGACGCGCAGGAATCGCGTGGCCGTGGCACCAGCACCGACATCGTCGAGGCCGCCGCGCTGGCCATGCTCGAAGTCGTCAACCGCATCGAACGCACGCAGCCGCGCGCGCCCGCCAATCCCACCCATCCCCACGACGGAAATTCACACCATGACGATGAAACCCGCCACGTATCTGTGGCATGACGGCCGCATCAAACCCTGGCACGAGGCCACCGTGCATGTCGGCGCACACGTGCTGCATTACGGCTCCTCGGTGTTCGAGGGCGAGCGCGTCTACGCCACCCCGGACGGCCCGCGTTATTTCCGCTTGCGCGAGCACACCGAGCGCCTGTTCCGCTCGGCGCGCATCCATGACCTGAGCATCCGCCATACGCCGGATGAAATCGACCAGGCCTGTGCCGACGTGGTGCTGGCCAACGGCCTCGACAGTGCTTACGTGCGCCCGCTGGTGTACCGCGCTGGCTTCACCTTCAGCCTCGCGCCCGATCCCGGGGTGCCGGTGGAAGTGGCGATCATCGCGCTGCCCTGGGGCAATCTGCACGGTGATGGCGTGCACGCGGGCATCGACGTGTGCGTGTCGTCCTGGCACCGGCCTGCGCCCAACACCCTGCCCAGCGGGGCCAAGGCCGGCGGCAATTACCTGTCCAGCCAGCTGATCGCGCAGGAGGCCAAGCGCGGCGGTTACGCCGAGGGCATCGCGCTGGCACCCAACGGCCTGCTCAGCGAAGGCGCTGGAGAAAACCTGTTCCTGGTGCAGCGCGGGCGGCTGTACACGCCGCCGGTCGCCGCCGGCATCCTTGCCGGCATCACCCGCGACAGCGTGCTGGTGCTGGCCGCCGAGCTCGGCATCGACGTGGTCGAAGGCGATCTGCCGCGCGAGCTGCTGTACACGGCCGAGGAGGTGTTTCTCACCGGCACCGCGGCAGAAATCACGCCGGTACGCTCGGTCGATCGCAAACCGGTGGGCAAGGCCACCCCGGGCCCGGTCACGCGCGCGCTGCAGGATGCGTTCTTCGGCCTGTTCGATGGCCGCCACGCCGACCGTCACGGCTGGCTGACGCCGCTGCACGCCAGCGCGGCGCTGCGGACGGAACTGCAGCGCGAGGTGGCGTGATGGCCGCGCGCACGCTGCTGGACAAACTCTGGGATGCGCATCAGGTGATCGCCGAAACGCCTGACACACCGGGCGTGATGTACGTCGATCTGCATTTGGTGCACGAAGTCACCTCGCCGCAGGCCTTCACCGAACTGCGCGCCCGCGGCCTGCGCGTGCGTCGCCCCGCGCGCACGCTGGCGACGATGGATCATTCGACGCCGACGCTGGCTGCCGATGCATCCGGCGCGCTGCCCTACGTCACGCCGGCCGCCGCCGCGCAGGTGCAGCAGTTGCGCAGCAATTGCGCCGAGTTCGGCATCGAGCTGCTGGACATGGCCAGCGCGCAGCGCGGCATCGTGCACGTGGTCGGCCCGGAACTCGGCGCCACGCAGCCGGGCATGACCATCGTCTGCGGCGACAGCCACACCAGCACGCATGGCGCGTTCGGCGCGCTGGCCTTCGGCATCGGCACCAGCGAGGTCGGCCATGTGCTGGCCACGCAATGCCTGCTGCAGCGCAAGCCCAGGGCCATGGCCGTCGAGGTGCGCGGGCGCCTGCAGCCGGGCGTCAGCGCCAAGGATCTGGTGCTGCACATCATCGGCCACATCGGCGTCGACGGCGGCACCGGATGCGTCATCGAATACCGCGGCGAGGCCATCCGCGCGCTGTCCATGGAAGAGCGCATGACGGTGTGCAACATGTCCATCGAGGCCGGCGCGCGCGCCGGCATGATCGCGCCGGACGCGACCACGTTCGCCTGGCTGCAGGGCCGACCGCGCGCACCGCAGGGCGCGGCCTGGGAGCGGGCCGTCGCATCCTGGCAGACCCTGCACAGCGATGCCGATGCACGTTTCGAACGCAGCATCAGTATCGACGCCGGCGCGGTGCGTCCGACGCTGAGCTACGGAACGCATCCGGGCATGGTGCTGGCCATCGACGCGCGCGTGCCGACGCCGGGCGATGCGCAGGCGCAGCGCGCGCTGGACTACATGGGCTTGCGCGCCGGCAGCAGTCTGGCCGGTACGCCCGTGGATGTGGTGTTCGTCGGCAGTTGCACCAACGGGCGCCTGTCCGACCTGCGTGCCGCTGCCGCTGTGCTGCGCGGACGCCACGTCGCAGGCACCGTGCGCATGCTGGTGGTGCCGGGTTCGGCGGCAGTGAAACGCGCCGCCGAGCAGGAAGGCCTCGATGCGGTGTTTCGCGCCGCCGGCGCCGAGTGGCGCGAACCAGGCTGCTCGATGTGCATCGCCATGAACGGCGACCATGTGGCGCCGGGCCAGCTCGCGGTGAGCACCAGCAACCGCAATTTCGAGGGCCGCCAGGGACCGGGCGCGCGCACCGTGCTGGCCAGCCCGGCCAGCGCCGCCGCCGCCGCGGTGGCCGGCTGCATCGCCGATCCGCGCGCGTATGCCGGTGCAGGGGCCAGCGCGGAGGCCGTGGCATGAATCCGATCCGTCATCTGCATGCGCGCACGCTCGTGCTGGCGCACGAGAACATCGATACCGACCGCATCATCCCGGCGCGCTTTCTCACCACCACTTCGCGCGCAGGCCTCGGCCAGCACGCGTTCCAGGACTGGCGCTACCGCAGCGACGGCACGCCCGATCCGGAGTTCGTGCTCAACCGCCCCGAAGCCCGTGGCGCCAGCATCCTGGTGGCCGGCCGCAACTTCGGCTGCGGCTCCTCGCGCGAGCACGCGCCCTGGGCGCTGCTGGACGCCGGCATCCGCGCGGTGATCAGCAGCGGGATCGCCGACATCTTCCGCAGCAACGCGCTGAAGAACGGCCTGCTGGCGATCACCGTGGATGCCGCCGAACACCGCTACCTGCTGCGCCATCCCGGCATCGAGCTGCGCATCGACGTGGTCGCCGGACTGATCACCCTGCCCGATGGCGGGCGCTTCGCGTTCGCGCTGGATGCGTTCGCGCGCCACTGCCTGATCGAGGGCATCGACCCGCTCGGCTTCCTGCTGCGCGCGGATGCCGCCATCCAACGCCACGAGGAGCAGCACGCCGCATGAATACGTCCCACGCATCCGCCCACATCGTGCTGCTGCCCGGCGACGGCATCGGCCCCGAAGTCACCGCCGCGGCGGTGGCCTGTCTCGAAGCCGTGGCCGAGATCCACGGATTTCAATTGCGCTTCAGCGAGCACGCCATCGGTGGTGTCGCCATCGACGCCTGCGGCACGGCGATGCCGGAGACCACGCGCGCCGCCTGCATGGCCAGCGATGCGGTGTTGCTGGGCGCGGTCGGCGGACCCAAGTGGTCCGACCCGCGCGCGCCGGTGCGCCCCGAGCAGGGTCTGCTGGCGCTGCGCGCGGCCATGGGGGTGTACGCCAACCTGCGCCCGGTGCAGGTGCATCCGCGCGCCGCGCAGTTCTCACCGCTGCGGCCGGAAAAACTGCGCAACGTCGATCTGCTGTTCGTGCGCGAGCTGACCGGCGGCATCTACTTCGGCGCCAAGACCCGCGATGCCGCCGGCGCATCGGATCTGTGCAGTTACAGCGTGGCCGAGATCGAGCGCGTCTTGCGCCGCGGCTTCGCGCTGGCCAGGCAGCGCCGGCGCAAGCTGACCTCGGTGGACAAGGCCAACGTGATGGAGACCTCGCGCTTGTGGCGCGAGACCGCGCAGCGCCTCGCCGCGGAGTATCCCGACGTGCAGGTCGAACACCAGCTGGTCGATTCCATGGCCATGCTGTTGCTGACGCGCCCGGCCGATTTCGACGTGATCGTCAGCGACAACCTGTTCGGCGACATCCTCACCGACGAGGCTGCGGCCATCGCCGGCTCGCTGGGTCTGCTGCCGTCGGCCTCGCTGGGTGACGGACCGCGTGGATTGTACGAGCCCATCCACGGTTCGGCGCCGGACATCGCCGGGCGCGGCATCGCCAATCCGGCCGGCGCCATCGCCAGCGCCGCGCTGCTGCTGCGCCATTCGCTGCGCATGGAGGTCGCGGCCGGCGCGCTGGAGAGCGCGCTGTGGCTGGCCCTGGACGAAGGCGTGCTGACCCCCGACCTGGGTGGCCATCACGGCACCGCCGCGCTCACCGACGCGGTGATCGGACACCTGTGGTCGCAGTCGGCGGTGGACACGGCCGTGGTGGCGCGCGCATGAGCGAGACATCGAAAACCCTGCGCAGCGACGCCATCAAGACCGGTCCCGACCGGGCCCCGGCGCGCGCCATGCTGCGTGCCACCGGCCTCGGCGACGCCGACCTGGCCAAGCCGCTGGTGGCGATCGTGCACACCTGGTCGAACGTGTCGCCGTGCAACCTCAACCTGCGCGATCTGGCGCAGGCCGCCGCTGAAGGCGTGCGCGCGGCGGGCGGCACGCCGGTGGAGTTCAACACCATCGCGGTCACCGACGGCATCGCCATGGGCAGCAGCGGCATGCGCGCCTCGCTGGTGTCGCGCGAGGTGATCACCGATTCCATCGAGCTGGCGGTCGAGGGCCATTGCCTGGATGCCGCGCTGATCCTGTGCGGCTGCGACAAGACCATCCCGGCGGCGGCGATGGCGCTGGCGCGCATGAACCTGCCCGGGCTGGTGCTGTACGGCGGCAGCATCGCGCACGGCGTGCTTGGGTCGCGCCACCTCACCGTGCAGGACGTGTTCGAAGCGGTCGGCGCGCACGGCGCCGGCACGCTCGACGACGCCGGCCTGCGCGCGGTGGAAACCCACGCCTGCCCGGGCGCCGGCGCCTGCGGTGGGCAGTTCACCGCCAACACCATGGCCATGGTGCTGACCGCGCTGGGCCTGTCGCTGCCCGGGACCAATGACGTGCCTGCCGCCGATCCGGCCAAGCTCGATGTGGCGCGTCGCTGCGGTGCGCAGTTGATGCACCTGCTGGCGCACGGGCCGCTGCCGCGCGCGGTGCTCACGCCGGCCGCATTCCGCAACGCCGCGCGCATGGTCGCGGCCACGGCCGGATCGACCAACGCGGTGCTGCACCTGCTGGCGATCGCGCACGAGGCCGAGGTGCCGTTCACCCTGGAAGATTTCGAGACCGCCGCGCGCAGCACGCCGGTGATCGCCGACCTCAAGCCCGCAGGGCGCTACACCGCGGTCGAACTGACGGCAGCGGGCGGCACCACCACCGTGGCGCAGATACTGCATGCCGCCGGCATGCTCGAGGACGCGCCCACGGTCAGCGGTCGCAGCCTGTTCGCGGAGCTCGCCGCCGCGCCGCCGCCCCCGCCCGGGCAGGACGTGGTGCATCCGGTATCGGCGCCGCTGAAACCACGCGGCGGCTTCACCATCCTGTACGGCTCGCTCGCCCCCGAGGGCTGCATCCTCAAGCTGGCCGGGCGGGGGCGCACGCATTTCGCCGGCCCCGCGCGCGTATTCGAGAACGAAGTCGAAGCCTTCGCCGCGGTGCAGGCAGGCGTCATCCGGTCCGGCGACGTGGTGGTGATCCGCAACGAAGGCCCGGCCGGCGGTCCCGGCATGCGCGAGATGCTGGCGGTGACCGCGGCCCTGGTCGGGCGCGGCCTGGGCGGCAGCGTGGCGCTGATCACCGATGGCCGCTTCAGCGGCGCCACGCACGGCGTGATGGTCGGCCACATCGCCCCGGAAGCCGCGCGCGGCGGCCCCATCGCCCTGCTGCGCGATGGCGACGCGGTGCTGATCGACGGCGACGCGCGGCGCATCGACGGCCCCGCGGATCTCGAATCGCGCCGCGCCGCGTGGGTGCCGCGCGAGCCGCCGGTGAAGCGCGGCGTGCTGGCCAAGTACGCGCGCAGCGTCGGTTCGGCCGCGCGCGGCGCCATCACCGAATCGTTCTGAGCCCCTTCCTTTCCTCCCCACTTTCCAACGGAGACACGCACCATGAACCCCACCCAGCAAGCCAGCATCGACGCCCTGAAGAGCCAGCGCATCGGCGTGCTCGGCTACGGCAGCCAGGGCCGCGCGCACGCGCTCAACCTGCGCGACTCCGGTCTCGACGTGCGCGTCGGCCTGCGTCCCGGCGGCGCCACCACGGCGCAGGCGCGCGCCGACGGGTTCGCGGTCGCCGCGCCGGCCGAGGTGGTCGGCGGCAGCGATCTGGTCGCCGTGCTCACCCCGGACATGGTGCAGCCGCAGTTGTATCGCGAGGCGATCGCACCGCATCTGCGCAAGGGTGGCGCGCTGCTGTTCGCGCACGGGCTCAACGTGCACTACGGCATGATCGAACCGCGCGCCGACATCGACGTGATCATGGTTGCGCCCAAAGGGCCGGGTGCGCTGGTGCGCCGCGAGTTCGAGCGTGGTGCCGGCGTGCCGTGCCTGTTCGCGGTGCAGCAGGACGCCAGCGGCCACGCGCGCGAGCGTGTGCTGGCCTACGCCGCCGGCATCGGCGGCGCGCGCACGCAGCTCATCGAAACCAGCTTCCGCGAGGAAACCGAAACCGACCTGTTCGGCGAGCAGGCGGTGCTCTGTGGCGGTGCCACCGAACTGGTGAAGCAGGGTTTCGAGACCCTGGTCGAGGCGGGTTACCAGCCCGAGGTGGCGTACTACGAGTGCATGCACGAGTTGAAGCTGATCGTCGATCTGCTCTACGAGGGTGGCCTCGCGCAGATGCACAGGTACGTGTCGGAAACCGCGCAATACGGCGACCTGACCCGTGGCCCGCGCGTGATCAACACGGAGACGCGGCAGCGCATGCGCGAGGTCCTGGCCGAGATCCAGGATGGCCGCTTCGCGCGCGAATGGGTGGCCGAATACGCCGCCGGCAATCCGCGCTACCAGGCGCTCAAGCAGCGCGACCTCGCGCATCCGATCGAACAGGTCGGCGCCGCGCTGCGCGCGCAGATGGGCTGGCTGCAGGCGCCCAGGGCCGTGGCCAGGGGTGCCGTGGTCACGCCGGTCAAGAACACCGGCACGGGCGGCTGAGATGGCGGACACGGGCGGGGTCGAAGCCAGTGTGCGCAGTGGTGCGCAGTGGCTGGTGGCGGCGCTGGAGGCCGCGGGCGTCGACACGATCTTCGGCTATCCGGGCGGCGCCATCATGCCGGTGTACGACGCGCTGGTGGACAGCCGCCTGCGCCACATCCTGGTGCGCCACGAACAGGGCGCGGCGCTGGCCGCCGACGGCTACGCGCGCGCCGGCGGGCGCATCGGCGTGTGTCTGGCCACCTCGGGCCCGGGCGCGACCAACCTGCTCACCGGCATCGCCAACGCGTATCTCGATTCGGTACCGATGCTGGCCATCACCGGCCAGGTCGCCAGCGGGCTGATGGGCACCGATGCGTTCCAGGAAGTCGACATCTTCGGCATGAGCCTGCCGGTGGTGAAACACAGCTTCATCGTGCGCCGCGCCGAGGATGTCGCCGCGACCGTGCGCGAGGCCTGCACCATCGCGCGCAGCGGGCGCCCGGGGCCGGTGCTGATCGACCTGCCCAAGGATGTGCAGCTGGCGCGCGCCGCCGCCCAGCCGGGGCCCACCGCGGTGGCCGCGGCCGCAGTGCCTGCGCCCGATCGCGATGCGCTGGGCGCGGCGCGCGCGTTGCTGGCGCGCAGCGAACGTCCGCTGCTGTATGTGGGCGGCGGCGTCGGCATGGCGCGCGCCGAGTCCGCGCTGCGCGACTTCGTCGCGGTCACCGGCATGCCCTCGGTGTGCACGCTCAAGGGCCTCGGCGCGATCGACCCGGACGCGCCGGAACACCTTGGCATGCTCGGCATGCATGGCAGTCCCGCCGCCAATCACGCGGTGCAATCCTGCGACCTGTTGCTGGTGGTCGGCGCGCGCTTCGACGATCGCGCCACCGGCAAGCTGGATACCTTCGCGCCCGGCGCGCGCGTCATCCACATCGATGCCGACATGGCCGAGATCGGCAAGCTGCGCAGCGCGCAGATCGCGCTGGCGGGCAGCATCCCGCTGGTCCTGGCAGCGCTGTCGCAAGCGCTGCCGATCGAGTCGTGGCGCGAGCATTGCGCGGCGCTGCGCGCGCTGTATGCCAACCGCTACGACGCGCCGGGCGCGGACATTTACGCACCAGCCTTGCTGCGCGAGCTGTCGCTGGCCGCGGGCGATCAGGCCATCGTCAGTTGCGATGTCGGCCAGCACCAGATGTGGGTGGCGCAGCACTGGCATATCCGCGCGCCGCATGCGCACCTGTCCAGCGGTGGGCTCGGCGCCATGGGCTACGGCCTGCCCGCGGCGCTGGGCGCGCAACTGGCGCGGCCCGATGCGTGCGTGGTCTGCGTGAGCGGCGACGGTTCGATCATGATGAATATCCAGGAGCTGGCCACCCTGCGTCGCTACGCCATCCCGGTGAAGATCGTGCTGCTCGACAACGGCTGCCTGGGCATGGTGCGGCAGTGGCAGGAGCTGTTTTTCGAGCAGCGCTACAGCGAAGTCGATCTGTCCGACAACCCCGACTTCGTCGCCCTGGCGCAGGCTTTCGGCATCGAGGCCTTCGGCATCGACGCGCGCGCGCAGGTGCCCGGCGCGATCCGGCGCCTGCTCGATGCGCGCGGCCCGATCCTGTGCCACGTGCGCATCGACCCGCGCGCCAACGTCTGGCCGCTGGTGCCGCCGGGCAAGTCCAACGGCGAGATGATGGACGGCGCCGCATGATCCAGCGCCTGCACGTCACCCTGCTGGATGTCGAGGGCGCGCTGCAGCGCCTGCTGGGCACCGCCGAACGCCGCGGTTTCCACGTGCTGCAATTGCACGCCGAGGTCGGTGCCGGCGACTTGTGCAGGGTAGCGCTGACGCTCGAAGGCGTGCGCGACGCCATGCTGCTGCGGCGCCAGCTCGAACGCCTGCATGAGGTGCGCGAGGTGAGCCTGGCGACGGAATGAGCGGCATCCCTCCACGCTTGCGCGGTGTGCGCGTGAACGCTTGATTGTTTGCGCTCGCCCGCGAGAGAGGTGGAGGGTTCGCGTTTGCACGGTTGCACGCCGTGCATGAACGATGGTTCTTGCGCGGTGCTCGGCAAGCTTGCCCTGTTCCGTGCCGCTGCCGCCGACTCTTGTCATCCTGAGCATCGCGAAGGATCTCGCTCTGGTGCTGGCGCGGCGCGTGAACGATGGTCCTTGCGCGCGGCATCGCAAGCTTGCCCCGTTCCGTGCGGCTGCCGCCGCGCGGGTTACTTTCCTCGTGGGGAAAGTAACCAAAGCCGTCCACGCGGCGGCCTGCGCCCCGCTGCGCGGGGTGCCCTGCGCTGCTCGCCGTGCGCGAGCCGGCGCGAACTCGCCCATCCATGGGCTCGAACAGGCGCGCCTTTCCCTCGCACCCGACTGCGCTGCTCGGCGCTGGCCAACGCTGGCAAAGTCAACAGCAACGGCAACAGCAACAGCAACAGCAACAGCAACAGCAACAGCAACAGCAACAGCAACAGCAACAGCAACAGCAACAGCAACAGCAACAGCGCGAGCATGTGCTGGCTTGGGTTCTTGATCTTCATCCCCCTTCGGCAGCGGCGGGACTGCGCGGGAAAGGCACGAAGTGTGAGCGCGAGGACGCGCTCACGCGCCGCAGGCCATGGATGGCCATCGGCGCGCCCCGCGCAGGCACGCGGACCCGCGCAGCGGGCGCTGCGGTCGGGGTCGGCTTTCTTTGGTTCCTTTCTTTGCCGACCCAAAGAAAGGAACCCGCGTGGCGGCAGCCGCACGGAACAAGGGAAACTTGCGATGCCGCGCACAAGAAACATCGTGCACGCGCCAGTACCACAGCAAGATCCTTCGCGATGCTCAGGATGACAACGCGCGGTGGCCGCGGGACGACACGCGGGAATCCTGTCAAACGCCGCGAACGCGCGTCGAAGACGCCAACGCGCAGCGTGCGTCAGCTCAATGCACGCGCTCGACGCGCACGCTGTTCGAGCAGCCCTGGATATACATCAGCCAACTGCCCAGCAGCATGGGTTTGATGGTGACCTTGGGATCCTGCATGGTTTGGCAGCTCCAGCTACTGGACTCGGATACCTGCCAGACCTGGCCATTGGCCAGCGAGAACTGCGTATGGCTGTCCCAACCCGAGAAGCGGCCGGGCAGCGTGGACTCGACGGTGGCGCGCGGCTGGTCGATGGGGCGGCGGTAGCCGAACTGGTTGGCCGGACCGACCACGACCGGCGCGGCGGCACTGGATGCACCGGCGCCGGCCATGCCGACATGGCTGCGCAGCCAGGCATTGAGGGTGTGCAATTCCGCCGGACTGAGCTTGTCCAGGCCGGCCTTCTTGAACTCGGCCGCGGACATGCGTTCCTGCAGCGAGGAAAACGTCTGGGCGTGAGCGGTGCCTGTGAAAGCCAGGGCCAGGAGCAGGAGGAGGGGCAGGGCGTGCGTTTTCATGGTGCGCATGCTAGCAGCCTGTCGGGCTTTGCTGGTCGAGGCGGGCATTCGGGCTGCGCGAGGACGGAATTTCGACGCTGCGCCGGCGCGTGGCGGTTCCATGGGCCAGGCAGCGGCGGAAATGCGGACCGCGCCGACGGATTCGCAGCCCGGCCGAGCAAAGTCCGACAGGCTGCAGGATGCCGCAGTCCTGCCGCTGCCCGAGCATGCGCGCGCTAAGCTGCAGACATGCGCACCGAGACCACCGTCGCATCGCCGTCACGCTACTGCGACGCGTCCGCGCCAGCGCCGCTGCAAGCCGTGTGCGCGGCGTGGCAGGAGCATGGCGGCGTACCCGCGCAGTCGGCGGAAATGCTGGAGATTCTTGCGCCGCTGGATGCCGATCCGGAAACCCTGGCCGCGGCACTGTGGTACGACCTCGCGCGCCGCGCGCCGGCGGCCTGGCAGGACGCGGCGGCGCGCCAGTCGCACGTGCTGCGGCGCCTGGTCGATGGCCAGCAGGCGGCCGCGAAAGTGTTTTCCCTGCACGCCGATGCGCCGGCGCACGAACACACGGAAGGCCTGCGGCGCTTGTTGCTGGCGATGGTGCGCGATCTGCGCGTGGTGTTCATCCTGCTGGCGCGGCGGTTGGCCGAACTGCGCGCCGCGGCGCACCTGGCGGAGCCGGCGCGGCTGGCGCTGGCGCGGCAGACCGCCGACCTGCACGCGCCGCTGGCCAATCGTCTGGGCATCTGGCAGGTGAAGTGGGAGCTTGAGGATCTGGCGTTCCGCTATCGCGAACCGGACACTTACAAGCGCATCGCGCACCTGCTCGACGAGCGCCGCGATGACCGCGAGCGCTGGATCGCTGATGCGCGCGCGCGGCTCGAGGTGGCACTGCGCGAAGCGGGCGTGCGCGCCGAGGTCGCCGGGCGTCCCAAGCACATCTATTCGATCTGGAAAAAAATGCAGCGCAAGGAGGTCGGGTTCTCCGATCTCTACGACATCCGCGCGCTGCGCGTGATGGTGGACGATGTGCCCGCCTGCTACGCCGCATTGGGCGTGGTGCATCAACTGTGGGCGCCGGTCCCAAGCGAGTTCGACGATTACATCGCGCGACCCAAGCCCAACGGCTATCGCTCGCTGCACACCGCAGTGATCGGTCCGCAGGGACGCGCGCTGGAGGTGCAGATCCGCACTGCCGAGATGCACCGCGCCGCGGAGCTGGGCGTGGCCGCGCACTGGCGCTACAAGGAAGGCGGCGGCGGCGACACGGCCTTCGAGGCGCGCATCGCGTGGATGCGAAGCCTGCTGGAGAACCGCAGCGAGGATGACGGCGCACTGGTCGAGGCGTTCCGCACCGATCTGCTCGAAGAGCGCATTTACGTGCTCACCCCCAAGGGCGAGGTGATGGACCTGCCCCGCGGTGCCAGCGTGCTGGATTTCGCCTACCACGTGCATACCGAGGTCGGACATCGCTGCCGCGGTGCCAAGGTCAACGGCCGCATCGTGCCCTTGACGCACCAGCCCGGCAGCGGCGATCGCATCGAGATCCTCACCGGCAAACTGGCGCAACCCAGCCGCGACTGGTTGTCGCCGCAGCATGGTTACCTGCACACCGGACGCGCGCGCGAGAAAGTGCGCGCGTGGTTCCGCCGTGTCGAGCACACGGCCAACCTCGAGGCCGGGCGCGTCGTGCTGGAGCGCGAACTGCGCCGGCTGGCGCTGCCGGCGCTGAATCTCGACCTGTTGCCGGCGCGCCTGGCGTTGCAGACGCAGGACGAATTGTTCGAAGCATTGGCACTGGGCGAGGTCGGCCCCGGTCAGCTGGCGCGCGCGCTGCACGAACTGCATGCGCCGCCCGTCGCGCCCGCCGCGCCCGTACCAAGGGCGCCGGGTGCGCCACGCGCGCGTGGCGCACCCGGCGCGCTCACCATCGAGGGCGTCGGCAATCTGCTGCTGCAACTGGCGCGTTGCTGCCAGCCGCTGCCTGGCGATGCGGTGCTGGGTTACGTCACGCGCGGGCGCGGCGTGTCGGTGCATCGCGCCGATTGCCCCAGTCTGGCGCGGCTGCGGGGGCGCGAGCCCGAGCGCATCATCCAGGTGGCATGGGGGCAGGCGCCGGCCGCGGCCTATCAGGCCGACATCGTGGTGCTGGGTTACGAGCGCAAGGATTTGCTCAAGGATGTGACCAGTGCCATCACCCAGTCCGGCGTCAGCATTCTCGCGTCCAGCTCACAGCGCCTGGCCGACAGCGGCGAGATGCACATGCGCTACAGCCTGCGCGTGCGCGACTTCGCCCAGCTCGGGCAATTGCTGGCACGTCTGTCGGCCCTGCCCAACGTGCGCGAGGCGCGGCGACTGGCCGCCGGCTGAATTCATACGGTCACCGCGCGGGCGACAGCACGGCGCGGTGCTAGATTGCGCGCACCCCCAGCGCCGATTGCCATGCCCATACGCGAAGTCCGTCCCGCCGCGCCCACCCGCATCGAGCCAAGCCTCGGCCCGCTGGATGCACCCAGGCACGCGCCGCCGGCGCCGGATGGCTTGCCGCATTTTCGTGCCGAGCCGCGCCAGCCAGGCGCTGGCGCCACGCGTCCGGCGCGCACGCCGCAACGCACGCCCGGCGCGCCGTGGCTGCGCTGGTTGCTGCTTGCGGTGCTGCTGCTGCTGGGCGTGCTGTTGATCGCGCAGCACCGCGCCTGGTTCGCGCAACTGTTGCCCAGCCCGCAACTCGATCATGTGCTGGATCAGGGCGATCGCGCATTGGCGCAAGGTCATCTGGGCGACAGACACCCGCCTGGCGCGCGCCAGTTTTACCAGCAGGCGGCGCAGATCAGTGGCGACAACTCGCGTGCGCTGGCAGGTTTGCAGGCGGTGGGGCAAGCCGAGCTGATGCGCGCGAAGGCCGCGCTGGCCGAGCATCGGTTGGCCGCTGCGGACGTCGCCTTGAAGCAGGCTTACGCGCTGCTCGGGGGCGGCACCGAGTTGACCACGCTGCAGCAGCAACTGGCGCGTCAGCGCGCGCAGGGCGTGCGGCTCGCCGATCTGGTCGCACAGGCGCAGCAGGCCTACGCGACGGGGCGCCTGACCGGTGCCGGCAGCGCCGCGGGCTGGTATCTGCAGGTGCTGCAGGCCGACCCCGGCAATGCCGTGGCGCGGCATGGACTGGATCAGGTCGCCGCAGCGCTGGCCAGACAGGCACGTCAGGCGCTGGCCAGCGGCGACATCAACGGCGCGCGGCGGCAGGTGCAGCAGATCGCGACGCTGATGCCGTCGCAGGCCGATCTGCCCGCGCTGCAGGCCGAGCTGGCCAGCAGCGAGCGCGCCGCGCAGCAGGCGCTGACGCAAAAACTGGCCGCGGCCGCCAGCCTGATCGCCGCGGGACACATCACCACGCCGGCCGGCGCCAGCGCACTCGATCTTTATCAGCAGGTGCTGCAAGCCGATCCTGGCAACAGCGTGGCGCAGGCCGGTTTGGCGCATGTCGCCACGGCGCTGATGGTGCAGGCACATGCGCAGGCGGATGCCGGTGACTTCAGTGCCGCGCAGCGGTTGCTCGATCAGGCCGCCACGCTGACTCCACATTCGGTCGAACTGGCCGCGGCGCGCGCGCGGCTTGCGCATGCGCGGGCCCAGGCGTCCGCGCAACCCGTGCAACCCGGCCGGCCGGCACCGGCACCGGCTGCGGTGCCGCCGGCGCAGCGCCAGCAGGCACTGGCGCTGGTGCAGCGTGCGCAAGCGGCGGCCGCGCGCGGAGATTTTCTGCTGCCGCCGGGTGCCAGCGCCTTCGATCTGTATCGGCAGGCCTTGAATCTCGACGGCACCAGCCGTGCCGCGCGTGCAGGTTTGCAGGCGCTGCCGCAATTGGCGGCGAATGCCACGGCGCAAGCCCTGCACGACGGGCAGCTCGAGCGCGCCGCCGTGATGCTGCAGAACTACGCGCAGCTCGCGCCCGGCGCCGCCGGTGTGGCGCGTTTCCAGCATGCCCTGGGTAGGGCGTGGCTGGATCTGGCCAATCGCGACCTGGCGCGCGGCGACCACGCCGCCGCGCGCAGCGCGCTGGCCCAGGCCCAGCGCTGGGCACCCGATGATGCACGCGTGCAGGCGCTGACGCAGGGTCTCGGTGGCGGCTGATCCGCGCGTGCTGGCCACGACGCCGATCCGGCATTCCCGCGCGGAACCTGCTTCCGGCGCAGGCGCGGGCGGTGATGCAACGACTGCCTGGCGCGCGCGCGGAGCCCGTACATGATCGCGCTGGTGCTGGGAGCCAGCAGCCAGATCGGGCACTGCCTGCTGCCGTTGCTGCAGGCCGAGGGTATCGAGGTGCTGGCCTTGAGCCGCCAGCCCGCGCGTGGCGCGCCGGCTGGCGTGCGTTGGCTGCAAGGTGCCCTGCCCGCGCCGCTGCCGCCGCTGCCGGAACTGCATTACGTATTCAGCGCCGGGCCGCTGGACGCACTGGCGGCGTGGCTGCCCGCGGCGCCACTGGCAGCGGGCGCACGCGTGCTGGCGACCAGCTCGATGAGCGCGCTCAGCAAGCAGGACTCGCCGCTGGCGGCCGAGCGCGCGCTGGCCGCGCGTCTGCGCGGTGCCGAGCAGACCCTGGCGCAAGTCTGCGCGCAGCGCGGTGTCGGCTGGACCGTACTGCGGCCGACGTTGATCTATGGCGTCGGCCGGGATCGCAGTCTGACCCCGCTGGTGCGGCGCGCGCAGCGCACGCGCCTGTTTCCATTGCCGCGCGGCGCGGGCCTGCGGCAGCCGGTGCACGCCGCGGACGTGGCGCGCGCGCTGCTGGTCGCGGCCTTGCGCGCGCAAGCGCTGGATGCCGTGCTGGAGTTCGGTGGCGGCGAGCGCCTGAGCGCCGCGCAGATGTTCGCGCGCGTGCGCGCCAGCCTGCCGTTCGCCACGCTGGGCGTGCCGCTGCCGCGCGCGCTGCTGGCCGCGGCCGCGCTGCATCCGGTCCTGCGTGGACCGATCGCGCGGTTGGATCGGGATCTGATCGCCGACAACGCGCCGGCCGTGGCCACGCTAGGTGTGACCCCGCGCGCGTTTCGTCCTGATGCACGCTGCTGGGGACTTTGAGCCTGCGCGCCGGGATGCGAGGATGCGGCCTTGCGCGCCGCGCCCGGTGCGCGTCTTTCGAGGTGAATCGCACGCATGACTGTCCGTGAACGCCTGCGCCCGTGGTGGGCGCTGCTGCGCTGGCCGTTCTGGCTGGGCCTCGGCCTGCTGCTTGGCTTCGGCGGCCCGTACACCTGGGTGCTGAACCAGCGCGTGGCGCAGCGCTTCGGTGATCTGGAGTTCTCGCAGCCGACGCGCGTGTATGCGCGCCCGCTGGCGCTGGCTCCAGGTGCGCCGATGAACGCGGCCACGCTGCGCCAGGAATTGCGTTTCGCCGATTACACGCCGAGCCAGGACGCGCGCGTGCCCGGCACCTGGGACGAAAGCGGCGCCAGCTTCGTGATCGCCTCGCGCGGTTACGCCGATCCAGCCGGTGGCGAGCTGCCGCGGCGCGTGCGCGTGACGCTGGCCGACGCGCAAGTGCAGGGTCTGTTCGACATGACCGCGCAGCGCCCGCTGGCGGCCTGGCATCTCGATCCGGCGCGCATCGCCACGCTGTATGGCGCGCATCAGGAAGAGCGCGAAGTGGTGCACCTGCGGCAGTTGCCGCCGTTGCTGGTCACCGGATTGCAGGCGGTGGAGGACCGTGATTTCAACAACCACATCGGCATCGATTTCAGCGGCATCGCGCGCGCCCTGCTGGCCGACGTGCGCAGCGGCAGCCTGGCGCAAGGCGGCTCCACGCTGACCCAGCAACTGGTGCGCAATCTGTTTCTGGATCGCAGCCGCACGCTGGTGCGCAAGCTCAACGAGGCGCTGATTTCGGTGCTGATCACCGCGCACTACAGCCGCGGGCGCATCCTCGATGCCTACATGAACGAGGTTTACCTGGGCCAGCAGGGCGGTCAGGCCATCCATGGCTTTGCCGCCGGCAGCCGCTACTGGTTCGGACGTCCGCTGGCGGCGCTGCGTCCGCAGGAGATCGCGCTGCTGGTGGGGCTGGTGCGCGGGCCCAGTTATTACGACCCGCGCCGGTATCCCGAGCGCGCGTTGCAGCGGCGCAACGTAGTGCTGCACGAGTTCCACCAGACCGGCCTGATCACGCGACCGATGCTGTCCTATGCGCTGGCCGCGCCGCTGGGGGTGACGCCGGTGCCGCGGCTGCCACGCGACCGCTTTCCGGCGTTCATGGATCTGGTGCGGCGCCAGTTGCAGCAGGATTTCAGCGCGCAGCGCCTGCGCGCCGGCGCGCTGGCGGTGTACACCACGCTGGATCCGGCCGCGCAGCTCGACGCCGAGGCGGCGCTGGACGAAACCCTCGACGGCTTCGGCCCGCGCGGCGCGGCGCTGCAGGGCGCGGTGGTGGTGACCGATGCGCGCAGCGGCGCGGTGCGCGCGCTGGTCGGCGGGCGCGATGCCGGCGTGCCGGGCTTCAACCGCGCGCTGGACGCGCGCCGCCAGATCGGCTCCACGATCAAGCCCTTCGTCTATCTGGTGGCGCTGGCGCAGCCGCAACAGTGGTCGCTGGCCAGCGTGCTGGATGATGCACCGATCACCGTGCCGCTGTCCGGCGGCCGCAGCTGGACGCCGCGCAACGACGACCACATCAGCCACGGTCCGACGCTGCTGGTCGATGCGCTGGCGCATTCGTACAACCAGGCCACGGTGCATCTGGGCATGGCCGTGGGGCTGGCGCGCATCCATCGCTTCATCACGTCGTTCGGCCTGTCGGTGCCGATCAATCCGGACCCGTCGCTGCTGTTGGGCGCACAGGATTTCTCGCCTTATGAGCTGGCCGAGCTGTACCAGTTCCTGGCCAGCGATGGCCGTGCCGAACCGCTGCGTGCGGTGCGCGGCGTGCTCGACGCCGACGGCAAGCTGCTCAAGCGCTATGACAGCGCGACGGTGACACCCGAATACCAGAGCGCGGTGCGCCTGCTCACCTGGGCGCTGCAGCAGGTGCCGCGTGAGGGCACCGCGCGCGCGCTGGGCGCCTCGCCGCTGGGCGTGCTCGACGCCGCGGGGAAAACCGGCACCAGCGAGAACCAGCGCGACGCCTGGTTCGCCGGCTACACCGGCAGCGACCTGGCCGTGGTCTGGGTTGGCCGTGATGACAACGAGCCGACCCCGTTGTGGGGCGCCACCGGCGCGCTGCCGGTGTGGATGCGCCTGTTCCAGCGTCTGCCCACGCGGCCGCTGCCGGCCGCGCCGATGCCCGGTCTGGACATGGTCTGGATCAATCCCGCGACCGGCCACCGCACTTCCGCCGTGTGCAGCGGCGCGCGCCAACTGCCGTTCATCGCAGGCTACACACCCACCGAGGAAGACTCATGCCTGTTCGACCAATTCAAGCACTGGCTGCAAGGTCCGGCGCCCGCCAGCAGCGGCTGATCGCGGTCGCGGGCGTCACGCTGCTGCTGGCGGCGTGCGCAACACCGACTGCGCCGCCGCGCACTGCATCCGTGTCCGACCCTGCCGCGCTGCTGGCGGCGGTGCGCCGGGCCGGCGCGCACGACAACTCGGTGTTGCAGGTGCATCCGTTGCGTTCGCCCGGGGTCGCTGCGCTGGTGACGCAGGCGGACGCAGCCGCGGCGCAGGGTGACTACACGGCTGCGGCGCGGCTGCTGGATCGCGCGTTGCGGTTCGAGCCGCACGCGCCCGACCTGCTGCAGGCGCGCGCCGAAATGGCGCTGGCGCAGGGTGACTGGACTCTGGCGCAGCAGTTGGCGCGGCAGGCCTTGCGGCGCGGCCCGCGCTTTGGCGCCCTGTGTGCGCGTGGTTGGCAGACGCTGGCCGAGGTCGCGCGTGTGCAGCGCGACGCGGCGCTGCAGGCACAGGCCGGGCAACGCGTCGCGGCCTGCCGCAAATCCGACCCGCCGCCCGAGTCGTGATCACGCGGTGCACGCGTCACCGCGCGCCGATCAGCGCGGCAGCGCGAGGTCGTCGATGACCGCCCTGAGGAAGCGCGCGGCCTCGCCGCCGGTGGCGGCGCGATGGTCGAAGGTCAGCGACAGCGGCATGACGCGGTGCGCCTCGAAGCCGCCCAGCACCGGCACGGTGACGTGGTGCAGCTTGCCGGCGCCGAGGATGGCCACGCACGGCGGCACCACCACGGGCGTGGCGTAGCGGCCGGCGAACATGCCGAAGTTGGACAGCATGATGGTGTAGCCGCTCAGTTCGGAGGCCGCGATGGAGCGGTCCATCACCTCGGCGCGGGCGCGGTTGACCGCGGCGCGCAGGCCGGCGGCGTCGAGCCGGTCGGCGTTGCGCAGCGCCGGCACGAACAGACCGTCGTCGGTGTCCACGGCGAGGCCGATGTCGACGTGCGGATGCAGGGTGCGGGTCAGGTTGGCGCCATCGAACCAGGCGTTGAGCGCGGGCACGGTCTTGCATGCGGCGACCAGCGCGCGCAGCAGGCGCACGGTGATGTCGTTACCCGGCTCCCATGCGTGCAGGTCGGCATCATCGACGATGCTGGTGGCGACGATCTGTGCGTGCGCCTCGGCCATCACCCGCGCCATGGTGCGGCGCATGCCCTTGAGTTGCTCGGGCTGGCCCAGCACGCCGGCGTGCGCGGTCGGGGGACTGGTGCGCATCGGCTTGCCGGCGGCGGACAGCGTGGTGCGCGTGGCTGCTGCGGGTGCTGCAACCGTGGCCGCGGCAGGACCGGGGGTGGCGACAGCGCGTACCGCTGCCGCGCCGGCGCGCGCGCTGCCGCTGGCCGCGGCCAACTTGACATCGTTCATGGTGACCACGCCGCCGGCGCCGCTGGGCGCGACGCGGGTCAGATCGACGCCGAGTTTTTTCGCCAGCGCGCGCACCGCGGGCACGGCCTTGACGCCGCCGACGCTGACGGCCTGTTCGGCGTGCACGGCGTCGGAGCTCTGCATGGCGCCGACCACGGTGCCGGCATCGCCGGCGGCGGGTTTTGCGCCGCCGCTGCTGATCTCGCCGCCTTCATCCGAAGCCACGACGGTGTCGCCGTTGTGCCCGGTCTTGCTGCCCGCGCCGGCAGTCGCAGGTGGCGCATGGTGGTGGCCGGTGGACTGCGCCTCAGCGCGCTGCGGCAGCTTGGGGTCGATCTCGAACTCGGCCAGCGCCGCGCCGGTGATGATCACGTCGCCGTTGCCGCCGTGCATCTTCACCAGCTTGCCGGAGTAGGGCGAGGGCACCTCGACCACGGCCTTGGCGGTTTCCATCGACACCAGCGGATCGTCCAGGCCTACCGTGGAGCCCTCCTTCACCAGCCATTCGACGATGGTGGCGTCGGGCAGGCCTTCACCGAGGTCGGGCAGGTGGAATGTCTTGATGTCGGCCATGGTGCGTGGTCCTGGATTGAAAGCGATGGATGCGGCAAGTGGTGCGGATGGCAAGCGGTGTTCACACCGCCAGTGTGCGCCTGGCGGCCTCGACGATGCGCTGCACGCTGGGCAGGTATTTCATCTCCAGGCGGAACAGCGGGATGTGGGTGTCGTAGCCGGTCACGCGCTCGACCGGCGCGTGCAGGTCGTACATCGAATGCTCGGCCAGGCGCGCGGCGACCTCGGCGCCGAAGCCCGCGGTGCGCGGCGCCTCGTGCACGATCACGCAGCGGTGCGTCTTGGCCACCGACTCGGCGATGGTGTCGAAATCCAGCGGCTTCACCGTGGCCAGGTCGATCACCTCGGCGCTGATGCCTTCCTGCGCCAATGCGTCGGCGGCTTCCAGCGATTCCTTGACCTGCGCGCCCCAGGTCACCAGGGTCACGTCCTGGCCGTCGCGCAGCACGAAGCACACGTCCAGCGGCAACGCCTCGCCGTCGTCGGGCACTTCTTCCTTGTACTGGCGGTAGATGCGTTTGGGCTCGAAGAACATCACCGGGTCGGGATCGCGGATCGCCGCCAGCAGCAGGCCGTAGGCGCGCGCCGGCGAGGACGGCATCACCACACGCAGGCCGGGGATGTTGGTGAACAGGTGCTCGTTGGCCTCGGAGTGGTGCTCCGGTGCGCGGATGCCGCCGCCCCAGGGCGCGCGCCACACCGCCGGCACGTGCAGGCGCCCGCGGGTGCGGTTGCGCATGCGCGCGGCGTGGCAGGCGATGTGCTCCATCATCGGATAGATGAAGCCCTCGAACTGCGCCTCGGCGACGGGCTTCATGCCCTGCGTGGCCATGCCGACGGTGAGCCCGGCGATGGTGGTCTCGTCCAGCGGCGTGTCGATCACGCGCTCGGGGCCGAATTTCTGCTGCAGGCCCTGGGTGGCGCGGAACACGCCGCCGTTGACGCCCACGTCCTCGCCCAGCACGACCACGGATGGGTCGTGGGCCATTTCCCAGGCCAGCGCCTGGGTCACTGCTTCGATGAGGGTGATCTGTGCCATGGTCGGCTCCGCGCTCAGTGGCCGTCGTGCTCGGCGGCAAGCACCTGCGCGCGTTGCTGCGCGAGGTCCACCGGGAGTTCGGCGTAGGTGTAATCGAACATCGCCGTCACCGGCTGCGGTTTGCTTTCGAGGTAGGCGTTGACCTCGACGTCGACGCGCGCGGCGCACTCGGTTTTCCAGGCCTCCTCGCGGGCGTCATCCCAGACCTTGGCGGCGGTCAGGTAGGCGCGCAGGCGCTTCATCGGTTCGCGCGCCCACGCGGCCTTCACCTCGGCGTCGTCGCGGTAGCGGCGCGCGTCGTCGGCGGTGGTGTGGTCGGCCAGGCGATAGGTGACCGCCTCGATCACGGTGCCGCCGCCGCCGCCGCGCGCGCGCGCGATGGCGGTGTCCATGGCGCTGCGCACGGCGAGCAGGTCGTTGCCGTCCACCTGCACGGTTTCCAGGCCCGCGGCGATGCCCTTCTGCGCCAGTGTCTTGGCGCCGGTCTGCGCCTTGCGCGGCACCGAGATCGCCCACTGGTTGTTGATGATCACCGCGACCAGCGGCAGGGTCATCGCGCCGGTGACGTTGATGGCGCCGTAGAAATCGGCCTTGGACGAGCCGCCGTCGCCGACGCAGCACACCGCCACCCGCGGCTGCTTGCGCAATTTGTAGGACAGCGCCGCGCCGGCCGCATGCAGGCATTGGGTTGCGATCGGCACGCACCAGGCGAAATCGTGGCGCGGGCCCGAGTAGTCGTTGCCGCGCTCGTCGCCGCCCCAGTACATCAGTACCTCGCGCGGCTGCACGCCGCGGCAGAATTGCGCGCCGTACTCGCGGTAGCTGGGCGCGAAGCAGTCCTCGGGGCGCATCGCGGAACCGATGCCCACATGCACCGCCTCGTGTCCCAGGCTCGAGGCATAGGTGCCGAGCTTGCCGGTGCGCTGCAGCGCCACGGCCTTGGCATCGAACACGCGCACGAACAGCATCTGCCGGTACAGATCGAGCAGTTGCTTGTGGTCCTTGGCCAGGGGTGGCGCGTTGACGCTGGCGCACAACTTGCCTTCGGCATCGAGGAATTGCAGATGCTCGATCTCAAAACTTGCACAGGTGGACACGGGGGAATCTCCCGAACTTGGACGCGGCTGGGCCGAAGGGCGCGGGTGCGATCCAGTGCGCGCCTGCGCGTCGATGCAGCCCATATAAATAACAGGCCGCGGACCATGCCGGCAAGGCATGGCGCAGCACGGCGCGCCGCGAAATGCTGCGCGCGGGCGCTACCATGCGCATGTTTTCATGACGCGAGCAGGCGATGAGCGAAGACAATCGACGCGCGCTGGAAGCCGGCATCGAACGCGATCTGGCCGGGCGTCTGACCTATGCCGGTTATCTCGATCTGCCGCGCCTGCTGGGCGCACAGCATCCGCTGTCGCGGCCCGAGCACCACGACGAGATGCTGTTCATCGTGCAGCACCAGGTCTCGGAGCTGTGGATGAAGCTGATCATCCACGAGCTGCGCGCGGCGATCATGCACCTGCAGCTGGATCAGCTTGATCCCTGCGCGAAAATCCTGGCGCGGGTCAAGCAGGTGCAGCGCCAGTTGTTCGAGCAGTGGGCGGTGCTGGAGACGCTCACGCCCAGCGAGTATCTGGAATTCCGCGACGTACTGGGGCCGGCCTCGGGCTTCCAGTCGCTGCAGTACCGCAGTATCGAGTTTTTGCTGGGCAACAAGAACGCCGAGATGCTGCCGGTGTTCGCGCATGATCCACAAGGCCAGCGCACGCTGCAGCTCATCCTCGATGCGCCCGGCCTGTACGACGAGTTTTTGCGGCATCTCGCGCGCGCGGGCCATGCGGTGCCGGCTGCGTGCGTCGAACGCGACTGGTCGCAGCCCTACCATCGCCAGCCCGCATTGCTGCCGGTGCTGCAGCGCATTTACGCGGACACGCGCACGCACTGGGCGGCGTATGCGCTGTGCGAGCAACTGGTGGACGTGGAAGAGAGCTTCCAGCTATGGCGCTTCCGCCACATGAAAACCGTCGAGCGCATCATCGGCTACCGCCGCGGCACCGGCGGCTCAAGCGGTGTGGGTTTTCTCAAGCAGGCGCTGGAGCTGACGTTTTTCCCCGAGCTGCTGGAAGTGCGCACGGTGCTGCGCGCCGGTTGATCTATTGCGTCGCGCCTTGCCGTGGCGCGGCACACGTCGGTAAGGTCGCGCGCTGGCTGGCTCGGATCAGCCGTCACCAGGGCTGACCATGCATACCAGCGACGATTCGCGGGATTCGTATCCACTGCCGGATTCCGGCCGATTCCTGGGTCACCCCAGCCTGCTGTGGATGCTGCTGGCGGTCACCGTCGGCACCAACTTCGCGTTCTACGGCTTCCGCGCCTTCCTAGCGCCCTACGCCGCCGACACTTTCTTCGCCAATCTCCCGCACGACCAGGCGCTGGCGCAAGCCAACTTCCTGTTCGCCGGCTTTGGCGCGCTCGCCTACGCGACCGCGATCCTGGGCGGCTGGGTGGCCGACAACGTGCTGGGCGAGGTGCAGGCGCTGCGCCTGTCGCTGTGGCTGATGATCCCGGGGCTGCTGGGCATGACGGTGCCCAACCGCGAAATCTTCACCCTGTCGCTGGCGTTTTTCGTGCTGGCGATCGGCCTTGGCATTCCGCTGACGGTGCTGGTCGGGCGCAACTACGCCAAGACCGATCCCAAGCGCGACGCCGGCTACACACTGTTCTATCTGGCGATCAATTTCGGCGCCTTCGTCGCGCCCTTCGTGTGCGCGACCTGGATCGGCGCGACGTATGGCTTCCGCTGGGGATTCCTGGCTGCGGCGGTGGGGGCGCTGTGGGCTGCCGCAGTGTTCGAGTGGAAGCACCGGCGCATGCCGGGGGCGAACGACACGGTGCGCTTCAGGCGCACCGGATCGACACCGCTGGTGACCCTGGCGGCGCTGGTGCTGGTCCTGCCCTGCGCGTGGCTGCTGGCGCATCCCGAGGCGATGAACGATTTGGTGTACACGCTGATCGGCCTGCTGGTGCTGTATTTCATCGTCAGCAGCGTGCGCCGTGGCGACCGCGTGCAAGGCCAGCGCTACATCGCGCTGCTGCTGCTGTTCATTGCCATGGTGCTGTTCTGGGCGCTGAGCCTGCTCAGCGCCAGCGCGCTCAACTTCTTCGCCCGCGACCACGTCGCACCGCTGTGGCAGGGGCACCTGCTGGGCCTGTCGTGGAGCTACCTGCTCTTCCAGTCGGTGAACCCGCTGTACATCCTGATCTTCGCTCCGTTCATGGCGATGTTGTGGCCGTGGCTGGACCGGCGCGGGATCAATCCCTCGACACCACGCAAGTTCGGCATCGGCCTGCTGCTGGTGGCGCTGGGTTACGGCGTGCTGGTGTACGCGATCCAGCATCTGCAGTTGCCCGATGGCAAGGTGGCCGCGTGGACGCTGCTGGCGTGCTACCTGGGCTCGACCATCGGTGAACTGGCGCTGTCGCCGATCGGTTACGGCGTGATCGGCAAGCTCGCCGCGCACGACGAGGCCGCGCTGGCCATGGGCGGCTGGTTTTTCGGCGTCAGTGTCTCGTACGACCTGTCCGGCCGGATCGCGGCGCTGACCACCAGCGGTGGCATCGAGGCCTACGCGGGCGTGTTCGAGTGGCTGCTGTACGGTGGCGTCGCGATCGCGCTGGTCTATCTGATCGCCGCGCCGTGGATCGTCAAGCTGATGCACGGCGTGCGCTGAGAGGCTGTGAATTTTCGGCCTCTCAGCCCGGCCATGGATGGCCGGACGCGAAGCGGTCACGCGAGTGGCTGCTTCGCGGAGGCGCGTACGGACCTGTGCCGGGCGCGCCGATGAAAAATTCCGCACGACGCGGAATTTTTCACAGGCGCTGAGCACGGCTGGCGGCGGGCGGGGCACTGGGGGCGGATGCGCGGGAGCATGACTTCCGGGCTTTGACCGGCGTGCATCCAGCCACGATGCTGGCCCGGCATGCATCACGGCGCCTATCGCCGTGAGCTCACGGGGACATCATGGACACCACCGATACCGCCGCGGCGCCGCCGCGGTTCGACGACCTGCTCGGGCATCCGCGACCGCTGTGGATGCTGTTCATGACCGAGTTCTGGGAGCGCTTCGCCTTCTACGGCATGCGCTGGGCGCTGACTCTGTATGTCGTGGCGCAGTTCTTCGACGGCCAGGCCAGCGGGCAGGGCTGGGCCAGTCGCACCTATGGCGCGTTCCTGGCGCTGGTGTACGCCACCGCGATCTTCGGCGGTTATGTGGCCGACCGCGTGATCGGTTACCAGCGCTCGATCCTGCTCGGTGCCGTGGTCTCGGCCATCGGCTATTTCATGATCGTGATGCCGCGACAGGACGTGTTCCTGCTGGGGCTGGCCACGATTATCGTCGGCAACGGCCTGTTCAAGCCCAACATCTCCACCCTGGTCGGCAAGCTGTATGCGCCGGGCGACGCGCGCCGCGACCGCGGCTTCACCATCTTCTACATGGGCATCAACCTGGGCGCGCTGGTGTCGCCACTGCTCACCGGCTGGCTGGCCAGCGTCATCAGCGGCACGCCCATGGAGCAGAACTACAAGGCCGTGTTCGTCGCCACCGGCGTGGGCATGGTCATCAGCACGCTGTGGTTCTGGTTCGGCAGGCGCCGGCTGCAGGGCATCGGCACGCCGCCGCCCGCGCGCCGCGCTGGCGCCATGCTCGCCTGGGTGGTGCTGGGCTGCGTCGTCGCGGTGCCGATCGTCTATCTGCTGATGGCCAGGGTCGGCGCCGGTGCGCTGGCATGGATACTCGGTGCGCTGTTCGCTGCGCTGGCGCTGATGCTGCTGCTCGAGGCGCTGCGCGAAGGTGGCGTGGCGCGCGACAAGGTCGTCGCCATGCTGCTGCTGTTCGCCTTCAACGTGTTGTTCTGGATGTTCTTCGAGCAGGCCGGCAGCTCGTTCAATTTCCTCGCGCAGAACCTGGTCGACCGCGAGCTGATCGGCGCCTGGGTGTTTCCCACCGGCTGGTTCCAGTCGGTGAATCCTGCCGCCATCGTGATCCTGGCGCCTCTGGTGGCGCTGGCCTGGGGCTGGCTGGCGCGGCACCACGCCGAGCCGTCCATCCCGCGCAAATTCGGCCTCGGCCTGCTGTTCAACGCGCTGGCGTTTCTGCTGCTGATGGTTGCGCTCAGCACGTTGGTCGGCAGCAACGGGCAGATTCCGTTCTGGCCGCTGGTGCTGGTGTACGTGCTGCAGACCGTGGGCGAGCTGTGCCTGTCGCCGATCGGCCTGTCGATGGTCACCAAGCTGGCGCCGCTGAAGTACGTCGGTCTGGCCATGGGCGGCTGGTTTCTGTCCACGGCCATCGGCAACAACCTCTCGGGCATCTTCGCCGGGCATGTCAGCGGCGCGGGTGGCATGACCGTGGCCTCGGCCTTGGACGGCTTCACCTTCAGTTTCTGGCTGTTGCTCGGCGCCGCCGTGCTGTTGCTGCTGATCGCGCCGCTGATCAACCGGCTGATGCACGGGGTGAAGTGATCCGCTCGCGCGTGCGAACCGGCGCGGATGCGCCCACGATGATCGCTAATCGCTGCCGAGCGTGCACAACAGCGCTTCCAGTTCGCTGCGCGAGCTGGCGCGCAGCAGACGCGGCACCAGCGCGCGCAGACGCGCGCACTGCGTGGCCTCGATCGCGGCGCGCGCCGGCGCCAGACGCGCCGGGGCCATCGACAGCTCGCGGATGCCCAGCGCCAGCAGGAGCGGCACCGCCACCGGATCGCCGGCGATCTCGCCGCACACACTGAGCGGCTTGTTGGCGCGCCGCGCGGCGATGGCGACACCGGCGATCAGGCGCAGCAACGCCGGGTGGCGCGGATCATAGAGCGCGGACAGCGCGCCGAGATTGCGATCGGTCGCGAGTACGTATTGCGCCAGGTCATTGGTGCCGATGGCGAGGAAATCGGCTTCGGCCAACAGCGCGCGCACGCCCAGCGCGGCCGCCGGCACCTCGATCATGGCGCCCAGCGCCGGCAGTACGTCGGGCACCTGCGCGCCCACGGCCTTGAGTTCGGCGAGGCAATCCAGTGCGTGCGCGCGCACCGCGGCGACCTCTTCGGCGAGGGTGACCATGGGCAGCAGGATGCGCAGCGGTCCCAGCGCCGCCGCGCGCAGCATGGCGCGCAATTGCGTGCGCAGGATTTCCGGATGGCGCAGCGCGTGGCGCACGCCGCGCACGCCCAGCGCCGGGTTGGCCTCGGCTGGCATGTCGAGGCCGGTGCCGATGGCCTTGTCGGCGCCCAGGTCGAGCGTGCGCAAAGTCGCCGGCGCACCATCCAGCGCCTGCAGCAGCTCGCGCAGCGCGGCGAATTGTTCGTCTTCGTCGGGCAGGGTGTGCTTGCGCAGGTAGAGCAATTCGGTGCGGTACAGGCCCACGCCCATGGCGCCCAGCGCGCGCGCCTCGGCGACCTCGCCGGGCAGTTCCGCGTTGGCGTACAGCGCGACCGCGACGCCGTCACGGCTCCGCGCCGGGATCGCCGGCAGTGGCGGCAGGCGTCCGCGCGCGGCCTGCTCGCGCTGCCACTGGCGCAGGCTGCCGAGGTCTTGTGCGGTGGGGTGGGCGATGGCGATGCCACGCTCGCCGTCGAGCAGCACCAGATCGCCATCGCCGAGGCTGCTGTCGGCGCCGGGCACCGAGCACAGCATCGGCAGGTGCAGGCTGCGCGCCAGGATCGCGGCGTGCGAGTAGGCGCTGCCGCCGCTGGCGATGATGCCGCGCAGGCCCAGCTCGGCCATGCCCGCGACCTCGGCGGGCGAGGGATTCTCGGCCACCAGGATCTCGCCGAGGCGCGCGGCCAGACGATGCTCCTCGCTGCTGCCGTCGTGCTCCAGCGCATCGAGCACGCGTGCGATCACATGCTGCAGGTCATCCTCGCGCGTGCGCAGGTAGGGATCGTCCATGCTGCGGAACACCTGCACCAGGCGGTCGCGCTGTGCCTGCAGCGCGGCGGCGGCGCGGAAGCGGCCCGTGCGGATCATGTCGTCCAGGCCGGCGCGCAATTCGGGGTCGTCGAGGATCAGCGCATGGGTGTCGAGGAACGGCTGCGCCTCGCGCGCCAGCGCACCGTGCAGGCGCTGGCGCAGATCCGCGAGTTCGCCGCGCGCGCGCGCCAGCGCCAGGTCGAGGCGTTCCAGTTCGGCGTTGACGTCCTCCGCGCGCAGCAGGCTGTCGTCGATGACATGGCGCCGCGGTTGCAGCAGGCGTACACGCCCCAGCGCCATGCCCGGCGCCGCGCGCTGGCCTTCGAGCACCTGGCGGACGGACGTGTGCGACATCGGCTCAGGCGCCTTCGTCGAACTTGCGTTCGACCAGATCGATCACCGCGGCCAGCGCCGCAACCTCGTCCGCGCCATCGGCGCGTACGCCCAGCGGCGTGCCGGTGCCGGCGGCCAGCATCATCACGCCCATGATGCTGCGCGCATCGACCTCGTGGCCCTTGGCGCGCAGCCACACTTTGGACTGGAAGCCCTGCACGGCCTGCACCAGCTTGGCGGCGGCACGCGCATGCAGGCCGAGCCGGTTGCTGATGACGATTTCACGTTCGAGCATCGTGTTGCTGCTGTGCGGAGAGAGACTCCTAGCATGCGGTCTGGCGCGCACGCGGTCCAGCCCGGCGCGTGCTCATTCGCTGGCGGGAAGGTAATCCTCGCGACGCGTGTGGTCCGTGCCGTCGGCCACGCGCAGCGCGCGCAGCAGCGGCGTGGCCAGCAGCGCCACGGCGATGTTCGCCAGCAGCGCGTACAGCGCGGCGTAACCTGGCACGGTCCAGCCGAACGCGCGCAGCGGAAACACCGCGCTGGCGAAGTGCAGGTCCAGCGCCATCAGCGTGCCGACGAGCATGCCCGTGGCCCAGCCGGCGATCAGCGCGCCGCGATGCAGCCAGCGCGTGTACAGACCAAACAGCAGCGCCGGCAGGATCTGGATGATCCACACCCCGCCCAGCAGCTGGAAGTTGATCGCGTAACTCGATGGCAGCAGCAGCACGAACAGCAGCGCGCCGAACTTGACCACCAGCGAGGCCGCCTTGGCCTGCCCCGACTCCTGCGCCGCGCTGCATGCGGGGTTGAGGTATTCGCGGTAGATGTTGCGCGTCCACAGGTTGGCCGCGGCGATCGACATGATCGCCGCCGGCACCAGTGCGCCGATGGCGATGGCGGCCAGCGCGACGCCCGCGAACCAGCCCGGAAGGCTGTGCAGGATCAGCGCCGGCACGGCGAAGCTGGCCTTGAAGCGCGCGAAATACGGTGCGAACTCGGGCAGCGTGTCGACGCCGCTGGCCAACGCCATGTAACCGAGCAGGGCCAGCAATCCCAGCGCCAGGCTGAAGGCCGGCAGCAGCGCCATGTTGCGCGTCAGCGTGCGCGGGTTGCGTGAGGCCAGCACGCCGGTCATCACGTGCGGATAGCAGAACAGCGCCAGCGCCGAGCCCAGCGCCAGGCTGGCGAAGGCGCTGTAGCTGCCCAGGCTGTGCGCGGGCGGCGTCGCCAGCAGCAGCTTGGCGGGCGGCACCGCGGCGAAGATCGGCGCGAAGCCGCCCAGCCGCCACGGCACCACGATCACCAGGGTGATCACGGTGAGATAGACCAGAGCGTCCTTGACCAGCGCGATCATCGCCGGCGCGCGCAGGCCGCTGGTGTAGGTGTACGCGGCCAGTACCACGAACGCCACGATCAGCGGCAGATCGCCGAGCAGCCCGCCCATGGGGAAACCCAGCGCCGCGATCACCACCTCCATGCCGACCAGTTGCAGCGCGATGTAAGGCATGGTGGCGAGGATGCCGGTCAGCGCCACCAGCAGCGCCAGCGTTGGGCTGCCGTAGCGGCCGCGCACGAAATCGGCGCCGGTGATGAAGTTGTGCTTGTGCGCCACGCGCCACAGCCGCGGCAGCACCATGAACACCAGCGGGTAGGCGATCACCGTGTACGGCAGCGCGAAAAAACCCATTGCGCCGGCGCCGAACACCAGCGCCGGCACGGCGATGAAGGTGTAGGCCGTGTACAGATCGCCGCCGAGCAGGAACCAGGTGATGACCGTGCCGAAGCGGTGCCCGCCCAGGCCCCATTCGTGCAGTTGGCTCAGGTCGGCGCGACGCCAGCGCGACGCGAAAAACCCCAGTGCCGTGACCAGCACGAACAGGACCAGGAAAACCCCCAGCGCGCTCCAACGCATGGCAATGCCCTCGTTCCGGTCAGTGCAAATGCCGCGTGCGCAGATAGACCCACGCCGAGCACAGCGCGCTCAGCGGCACCCAGGCGAGCAGATACCAGTAGAAGAACGGGATGCCGGCCAGCGCCGGCGTGCTGCGGTTGAACCACGGCAGCCACAGCGTGGCGATGACCGGCAGCAACAGCAGCAGATACCACCAGCGCGCGTGTTGCGCGTGCGGTGCGGATCGTGGCGTGCGCATCGGCGGGCTCCGGCGTGGTGATGCGCCGATGCTAGCCGGTGAGGCGGGTGGTGGGGAGTCGCTGAGCCGTGCCATGACGACCGGCACCGATCAGGGTCGTGATCCCCGGGGTACGCGCAGTGCGACCCGTGGCGCTCGTGGTGTCGGCGTGTGCCGCGCTGGATGCCCGCCGGCACGGGGCATGACGATGTCCGCGGACCCGGTCGCCGTGACGCGCGGCAGGCCTGCACGATGTTGCAAGCGTTGCCGCCTGCTCGGCTCCCGGCTCAGCCGCGAAAGCGCCGCAGCACCAGACAGCCGTTGGTGCCGCCGAAGCCGAAGCTGTTGGACAGCACGGTATGCAGCGTGGCCGCGCGCGAGGCGCGCACGATGGGGAAATCGCTGGCGCGTTCGTCGAGCGTATCGATATGGGCGGAGCCGGCGATGAAATCATCGCGCAGCATCAGCAGGCAGTAGATCGCCTCGTGCACGCTGGCCGCGCCCAGCGAATGGCCGCTGAGCGCCTTGGTCGATGACAGAGGCGGACAGGATGCGCCGAACACTTCGCGCAGCGCCTCCAGCTCGGTGATGTCGCCCAGCGGCGTCGAGGTGCCGTGGGTGTTGATGTAATCGATGTCGCTGCCGGCCGCATCCAGCGCCATGCGCATGCAGCGCACCGCGCCCTCGCCGCTGGGCGCGACCATGTCGGCGCCGTCGGAGCTGATGCCGTAGCCGACCAGCTCGGCATGGATGCGCGCGCCGCGGCGGCGCGCGTGGTCGAGGTCTTCGAGCACCAGCATGCCGCCGCCGCCGGCGATGACGAAGCCGTCGCGCGTGGCGTCATACGGGCGCGAAGCGCGCGCCGGGGTGTCGTTGAAGTGCGTGGACAGCGCGCCCATGGCGTCGAACTGCGCACTCATGCCCCAGTGCACTTCCTCGCCGCCGCCGGCGAACACCACGTCCAGCGCGCCGCTGTGGATCTGCTGCGCGGCGGCGCCGATGCAGTGCGCCGAGGTGGCGCAAGCCGCCGAGATCGAATAACTCATGCCGCGGATGCCGAAGGCGGTGGCCAGGCCCGCCGACACGGTGGAGCACATCGAGCGCGGCACCATGTACGGGCCGACGCGGCGCACGCCGCGCGTGCGCAGCAGGTCGGCGGTTTCGATCTGGCTGGCCGGCGAGCCGCCACCGGAGCCGGCGATCAGCCCGCTGCGCACGCTGCGCACCAGCTCGGGTGTCAGGCCGGCATCGGCGATGGCGCCCTGCATGGCCACGCAGGCATATGCCGCGGCGTCGCCCATGAAGCGCTTGAGCTTGCGGTCGATGGCCGCGTCGAGATCGATCTGCGGCACCCCGGCGACATGGCTGCGCATGCCCATATCGACGTATTCGGGCACGTGGCGAATGCCGCTGCGGCCCTCGCGCAGCGCGCTGCTGACCGTATCCGGGTCGTTACCGAGGCACGAGACGATGCCCATGCCGGTGATGACGATGCGCTTGCCGGCCATGCTCAAAACCCCGTGGTGTCGGTGAACAGGCCGACGCGCAGATCGCTGGCCGCGTAGATCGGGCGGCCATCGACCAGCATGCGGCCATTGCCGATGGCCATGGCCAGCTTGTGGCGCATCACCCGGCGCATGTCGATCTGGTAGGTCACCAGGCGCGCCGTGGGCAGCACCTGACCGGAAAATTTCACCTCGCCGACACCGAGCGCGCGCCCGCGCCCGGGCAGGCCCTGCCAGGCGAGGAAGAAGCCCACCAGTTGCCACAGCGCGTCCAATCCGAGACAACCGGGCATCACCGGGTCGCCTTCGAAGTGGCAGCCGAAAAACCACAGATCCGGATGGATGTCGAACTCGGCCTCGATGTAGCCACGACCGTTGGCGCCACCCGTGTCGGAGATGCTCGTGATGCGATCCATCATCAGCATGTTGGGCAGCGGCAGGCGCGCGTTGCCGGGGCCGAACATCTCGCCGTGGCCACAGGCCAGCAGTTGTTCGCGGGTGAAGGAAGCAGTGGTCATGACAACTCCATGGGAATGTACAAGTGTGCGATGGCACACGCCGTGATGCCAGCGCCGCGGCGACACCGATACGCGCAGGGCCCGAATCAGCCTCTCAGCAGGGTGGGTGGTCGATGCGGATGCCGGTGTGGCCGCCGCTGACGGCGATTTCGGTCAGCTCGTCGAGCGGACGCCCGGCGTAGTTGAGCACGCGCAGCAGCATGGGCAGGTTAAGGCCGGCGACCCAGCGCAGCCGCGCGCGGTGTTCACTGAGGCGCTGCGCGATGTTGCATGGCGTGGCGCCGTACAGGTCGGACAGCACCAGCACGCCGGCGCCGTGGTCGAGGCTGGCGGCGTGCCGCGTGGCTTCGCGCAGGGATTGTTCGGGATCGGCATCGGCGGGCAGCTCGACGCTGTCCAGCGTGTCCGGCAATTGCACCAGCACGTGGCGCGCGGCGGCGATCAGCGCGGTGGCGACACCGGCATGGGTGACGAGCAGGATGCCGCTGGCCATGGTCATTCCAGCTCGCGGTGGAAGGTGAGCACCTGAGTGTGGCGCTCGCGGAAATGTTCGGTCAAGCGCTCGGCCAGATACACCGAGCGGTGGCGCCCGCCGGTGCAACCGATGCTGACGGTGACGTAGCTGCGGTCTTCCTGCACGAAATGCGGCAGCCAGTGTTCCAGCATCTGCTGCAGGTCCTGCGTGAACTGTTGCACCAGCGGCTGTGCCTCCAGATAGGCGCGTACCGCGGCGTCACGCCCGGACAGAGGTCGCAGCGCCGGATCCCAGTGCGGATTGGGCAGGCAGCGCGCGTCGAACACGAAATCGGCGTCCGGCGGCAGTCCGCGGCGGAACGCGAATGACTCGAACAGCAGCGTCAGGCCATCGCCGCGCAGCCCGTAGCTGGTGGCGATCAGCCGGCGCAACTGGTGCACGTTGAGCTCGCTGGTGTCGATCTGGCGCTCGGCGATGGCGCTCAGCGGCTTCAGCAACGTGCGCTCGCGCGCGATCGCCCCGGCCAGCGACAGCCCCTGCGCGGACAGCGGGTGGCGGCGCCGCGTTTCCGAATAACGCTTGATCAGCACCTCGTCGCGCGCGTGCAAGAACACCAGTTCGGCCGGCGTGCCCGCCGCCGCCAGTTGCGCCAGCACGCCCGGCATGCGCGTGAGGTCATCGCCCTGCGCGCGCACGTCGATGCCCACCGCGATGCGCCGCGGGCCGCCGTTGCCGGCGGTCAGCGCATCGGCCAGCGCCGGGATCAGCGCCGCGGGCAGGTTGTCCACGCAGTAAAAGCCGAGATCCTCCAGCGTGCGCAAAGCCACGGTCTTGCCGCCGCCGGACAGACCGCTGAGCACCATCAGGCGCGGTGCGTTGGCGTCGATCATGCTCACCATGGCGGCAGCCTCTGCATCTGGTGCGCCTGACGATCGATGAAGGTCTGCGCGGGGTCGATGCCTTTGCTCTTCAGCATGTGGTTGCGCACCGCGGCTTCGGCCAGAACGGCGAGGTTACGGCCCGGCGCCACCGGGATGGTGATCTGCGGCATCTTGACCCCGAGGATCTCGCGCTGACCGAGCACGCCGGTGAGGCGCTGCATGCCATCGCGGTCGCCGCTGTGCTCGCCCGAGGGCAGCAGGTGCAGCACCAGGCGCAGGTATTTGGAGTCCTTCACCGCGGTGTGGCCGTACATCTCGCGCACGTTGAGCACGCCGAGGCCGCGCACTTCCAGCAGGTCGCGCAGCAGTTCCGGACAGGCGCCGTCGATCACATCCGGCGCGATCAGGCTGAACTCGGGCGCATCGTCAGCCACCAGGCGATGGCCGCGCGTGATCAGGTCCAGCGCCAGCTCGCTCTTGCCGGTGCCCGGCTCGCCGGTCACCAGCACGCCGATCGAGTAGATCTCCATCAGCACGCCGTGCAGGGTCTGCGCGCGGGCCAATACGCGCGTGAGGTGATACTGCAGCCAGTTGTAGATTTCATGGCCGCGCTGCGCGCTGATCCACAGCGGCGTGTCGCTGTCCTCGGCGGCTTCGCGCAGGTCCGCCGGCACGGCCTGATCCTTGGTCACGATCACAGCCACCGGGCGCTGCCCGAAGAGCTTTTGCAGCATTTCCCAGCGCTGGCGCGGCTCGAGGCCGTCGAGATAAGCCAGTTCCTCGCTGCCGACGATCTGCACGCGGTTGGGGTAGATCAGATTGAGATACCCCACAAGCGAGGGCCGGCGTTCGCGTCCGGCGCTGGGCTCGAGCATGCGGCTTTCGCCGCGCACGCCAGCGATCCAGCGCAGCGCAAGGCGCTCGTTGACTTTTTCGAACAACTGGCGGGCAGTGATGCGTTCCATTCGTTCGCTCGGCGCGTGACCCGCGCATTCTGCCAGCAGGGGGCGGTGCGCGTATCGCCGGAAGCCTTGCGGTTGACATACCGAACCTCGCCAGAGGCCCCGTCTATCTCCTCCCGCGGATGATGGCGTGTTCCTTCCCATCGCGAGGGCGCGCTCTGGCCTGACCGCGCGTTGCGCTTGAACGCTGGCTCTTGCGCAGTTCAAGGCAAACGCGATCATCCGCGCCAGCGCCTCATGCGGACCGTCCCGCGTCCGCGTGCTAGCGCTGCGCGCCGCCGTCAGCCAGCTCGCCGATCACCGCATCGAGCGCGGTGTGCCAGTCCGGCAGGCGCAGGGCGAAGACATCCTGCACGCGCGTGCAATCCAGCACCGACCACGCCGGACGCTGCGCGCGGGTCGGGTAATCCGCCGTGGCGATGGCCAGCACCTCGGGCATGCGCGCGATCAGGCCGGCGCGCTGCGCGGCCTGCAGCAGGGCCTCGGCGAAGCCGTGCCAACTGGTATGGCCGCTGGCGGTGAGGTGGTAGGTGCCCCAGGCCGCATCGCCGGCAAAGCCGCCGCGCGGCGCCATGCGCGCCAGCATCGCAGCCGTGGCGTTGGCGATCAGCCGCGCCGGCGTGGGCGTGCCGAACTGGTCGTTGACCACGCGCAAGGTGTCGCGTTCACCCGCCAGGCGCAGCATGGTGCGCAGGAAATTGTGCCCGCGCGCGGCATACACCCAGGCGGTGCGCAGGATCAGGTGCGGTGCGCCGCTGGCACGCAACGCCTGCTCGCCGGCCAGCTTGCTGGCGGCGTACACGCCGCGCGGTGCCGGCGCATCGTCCTCGCGCCATGCGCGCGCGCCGCCGCCGCCGAACACGTAATCGGTGGAGTAGTGGATCACCGCCACGCCTTGCGCGGCCGCCCAGCGCCCCAGCGTGTCCACAGCCTCGGCGTTGATCGCCTGCGCCAGCGCGGCTTCGTCCTCGGCGCGATCGACGGCGGTGTAGGCGGCGGCGTTGACGATCACATCCGGCGCGGCCTCATCCAGCAGCGCGCGCAACGCGGCCGGATCCCCACCCAGATCGGCCACGCGGCAGCGTGCGCCACCGGGTAGCGTGCCGTCGCGCGTGGCTGCGCTCAGCGCGCCCAGCGGACCCAGGGCGCGCATGAGCTCGAAGCCGACCTGGCCGCCCGCGCCCAGCAGCAGGATCTTCATGGCACGTAGACGGGCAGGCGCGCGGGGTCGATCTCGCGCAGGCGCGGCGCGATGCTGTCCTTGGCCGAGAGGATGGGCGTGGCCAGCGGCCAGGTGATGCCGATGTCGTCGTCGTCCCAGCGCACCCCGGCGTCGGCGGTGGCGGCGTACAGGGCGGTGCACTGGTACATGAAGGTGGCGTGCGCGCTGAGCACGCAGAAGCCGTGCGCGTAGCCTTGCGGGATCCAGAACAAACGATGGTTGTCGCTGCTCAGCTCCACCGCGGTCCAGCGCCCGAAGCCGGGCGAGCCACGGCGGATGTCCACGGCCACGTCCCACACCGTGCCTTCAAGCACGCTCACCAGTTTGCCCTGTGGATCGGGCCACTGGTAGTGCAGACCGCGCAGCACGCCACGCGCCGAGCGCGAGACGTTGGTCTGCGCGATGCGCAGATCGAGCCCCAGCGCAGCGAACTTGGCGGCGTGGAAGCTTTCGAAAAAATAGCCGCGCGTGTCGCCGTGCACGTCGGGTTCGAGGATGCACACGCCGGGCAGTTCGGTGTCGATGCGCTTCATGCGCGCGTGCCTTCGCCGGCCAGCGCCAGCAGGTACTGGCCGTAGCCGGTCTTGGCCAGCGGCTTGGCCAGACGCTCGAGCTGCGCGCGGTCGATCCAGCCGTTGAGGTAGGCGATCTCCTCGGGGCAGCACACTTTCAGGCCCTGGCGGTTCTCGATGGCCTCGATGTAGTTGGACGCCTGCACCAGCGACTCGTGCGTGCCGGTGTCCAGCCAGGCATAGCCGCGGCCGAGTTTTTCCAGCATCAGCGTGCCATCGCGCAGGTAGCAGCGGTTGAGGTCGGTGATCTCCAGTTCGCCGCGCGGCGAGGGCTTCAGCCCGGCGGCGAAATCGCTGGCGCGGCCATCGTAGAAATACAGCCCGGTGACGGCGTAGCTGGAGCGCGGCTGCGCGGGTTTTTCCTCGAGTCCGACGACGCGCCCGGCGGCGTCGAACTCGGCCACGCCGTAGCGCTCGGGGTCGCGCACCCAGTAGCCGAATACGGTGGCGCCCAGCGTGCGTGCGCCGGCTGCCTGCAGTTGCTCGGTGAGCCCGTGGCCGTAGAACAGGTTGTCGCCCAGCACCAGGCACGAGGGCTGCCCGGCGACGAAGTCGCGCCCGATCAGGTAGGCCTGCGCCAGGCCGTCCGGCGCGGGCTGCGCGGCGTATTCGATGCGCATGCCCCACTGGCTGCCGTCGCCCAGCAGGCGCTGGAACATGGCCTGCTCGTGCGGGGTGTTGATGATCAGCACCTCGCGGATGCCAGCCAGCATCAGCGTGCCCAGCGGGTAGTAGATCATCGGCTTGTCGTACACCGGCAGCAGTTGCTTGCTGATCGCCTGGGTGATCGGGTACAGGCGCGTGCCCGAACCGCCGGCCAGGACGATGCCCTTGCGCGTGCTGGCGGCGTTCATGCCGCGGCTCCGCCCAGCCGTTGCATGCGGTAGCTCCCGTCCAGCACGCGCCGCACCCAGGGCTGGTGCTCGAGGTACCAGTCCACGGTGCGCGCCAGGCCGTGCTCGAACGTGTGCGTCGGCGCCCAGCCCAGTTCGCGCTTGAGCTTGCCGGCGTCGATGGCGTAGCGGCGGTCGTGGCCGGGACGATCCTTGACGAAGCTGATCAGGGCCTCGCGGCGTTTGCCCCCGGGCAGCGGACGACGCTCGTCCAGCAGCGCGCAGATGCCGCGCACCACCTGGATGTTCTCGCGCTCGCTGTTGCCGCCGATGTTGTAGGTCTCGCCCACGCGTCCGGCCTCCAGCACGCGGCGGATGGCGGCGCAGTGGTCGCCCACATACAGCCAGTCGCGCACGTTGCGGCCATCGCCGTACACCGGCAGTGGCTCGCCGGCCAGCGCCTTCTGGATGGTCAGCGGGACGAGTTTCTCTGGGAACTGGTACGGCCCGTAGTTGTTCGAGCAGTTGGTGGTCAGCGTCGGCAGCCCGTAGGTGTGGTGGAAGGCGCGCACCAGATGGTCCGAGGCGGCCTTGGACGCCGAGTAGGGCGAGTTGGGCGCGTACGGCGTGGTTTCGGAGAACGCGCCGAGCGGACCCAGCGAGCCGTACACCTCGTCGGTGGACACGTGCAGGAAGCGGAAACCGTCCTGCCTGTCCAGCGGTAGCGCTTTCCAGTAGTCGCGCGCCGCCTCGAGCAGGGCGAGGGTGCCGACGACGTTGGTGTGCACGAATTCGGCCGGGCCGTCGATGGAGCGATCGACGTGTGATTCGGCGGCGAAGTTGAGCACCGCATCCACCGCGTGCTCGCACAACAGCCGCGCCACCAGCGCGCCGTCGCCGATATCACCGTGCACGAACACGTGCCGCGGGTTGCCGCGCAGCGTGGCCAGCGTGTCCGTGTTGCCGGCATAGGTGAGCTTGTCCAGGTTGACGATGCGCGTGCCGGGCTGGCGCAGCGCCTGTAGCACGAAGTTGCCGCCGATGAAGCCGGCGCCGCCGGTCACGAGCCATGTCGTCATGGGTGAAGATCCTGTGCGCTGGCGCGCGTCGCGCCCGAAGTGGCCCATTGTGCCAGCGCGGCGGGCGTGGCGAACACCGCGTCGGCGCCGGCGTCCAGCAGTTCCGTGCGCGTGCCGTAGCCCCACAGCGCGCCCAGCGCCTGCACGCCGTTGGCGCGCGCGCCGGCGATGTCGTAATGACGATCGCCCAGCATCGCCGCATTCGCTGCCGACACTGCGAAATCGCGCAGAGCCTGCGCGACCTGCGCGGTTTTCTCGGAGTGCGCGCTGGCCGCGCCGACGCCATACACCGCGGCGAAAGCGTGCCCCCACGGCGCCGCCTGCACGATCTGCCGCGCGTAGCGCTCGACCTTGCTGGTGACGATCGCCAATTGCGCGCCGCCGTCGCCCAGCTGGCGCAGCAACTCGGGAATGCCCGGATACACGCGATGCGCGGCCCAGCCTTGCGCGGCGTAGTGCTCGCGGTAACGCGTGATGGCGGTCTCCACCGCGGCGGCATCGGGCAGCACGCGCGCGAAACTCTCGCGCAGCGGCGGGCCGATCCACTGCGGCAGTTGCGCAACGGGCAGCGGCGCCAGGCCCAGCGCGGTCAGCGCGTGGTTGATACTGGCGTGGATGCCGGGCGCGGAATCGATCAGTGTGCCGTCCAGATCGAACAGCCACAGGCCGGGGCGCATCGTTCAGCCCCGCGCGCGCTGGCGCAGCGCGGCCACCGCGGGCAGCTCCTTGCCTTCGAGGAACTCCAGAAACGCGCCGCCGCCGGTGGAGATGTAGCCGACGCGATCGGCGATGTCGTACTTGTCCACCGCGGCCAGGGTATCGCCGCCGCCGGCGATGGAAAACGCCGGCGACGTGGCGATCGCCCGCGCCAGCGTTTCGGTGCCCTTGCCGAAGGCCTCGAACTCGAATACGCCGACCGGGCCGTTCCATACCACCGTGCCGGCGCGCGCGATCAGCGCCGCATAGTGCGCCGCCGTCTGCGGGCCGATGTCGAGGATCATGTCATCCGCGCCCACCGCGGCCACCGGCTTGACCGTGGCCGGCGCGTCGGCGGCGAAGCGCGGCGCCACCACGACATCGACCGGCAGTGGCACATCCGCGCCGCGCGCCTGCGCGCTGGCCAGCACGCGGCGCGCGGCCGCGAGCAGGTCCGGCTCGCACAGCGACTTGCCCACCGGCAAGCCCTGCGCGGCGAGAAAGGTATTCGCGATGCCGCCGCCGACGATGAGCTGATCGACCTTGCCGATGAGGTTTTCCAGCAGGGTCAGCTTGGTCGACACCTTGCTGCCGGCGACGATGGCCAGCAGTGGCTTGGCCGGATTGAGCAGCGCGCGGCCCAGGGCGTCGAGTTCCGCGGCCAGCAAGGGACCGGCGCAGGCGGTCTTCGCCGCCAGGATGGCGCCGTGCGTCGAGGCCTGCGCGCGGTGCGCGGTGCCGAAGGCGTCCATGACGAAGATGTCGCACAACGCGGCGTAGCGCGCCGCCAGCGCCGGGTCGTCCTTGGCCTCACCGATGTTCATGCGGCAGTTTTCCAGCAGCACCACCTCGCCGGGCGCGACCGCGACGCCGTCCAGGTAATCGCGCAGCAGCGGCACCGGCTGCCCCAACGCATGCGCAAGCCATGCAGCCACCGGCGCCAGCGAATCGCCGGCCTCGAACACGCCTTCTTTCGGCCGGCCCAGATGCGAGAGCACCAGCACGCCCGCGCCGGCATCGCGCGCCGCGCGCAGCGTGGGCAGGGCCGCATCGAGGCGCTGCGTGGAAGTGATGCGACCGTCCTTGAGCGGCACGTTCAAGTCTTCTCGTATTAGCACGCGCTGGCCGCGCAGGTCGAGGTCGGTCATGCGGAGGAAGTTCATGGGCGATTTCCGGGTGTGGTGGATCGGGGCAGGGTCAGCGCGTGGGTTTGCGCAAGCAACCATCCCTGGTGTGGCGCTCGGCGCGGCCGTCCTGGCCGCGCGCTCGCCGGCGGCGCGCTGCCATTCAAGGCAGCGCGCGCACAGCCGCCGGCTCGCCCTCGCGGATCAGCACGCGCTGGCCGCGCAGGTCGAGGTCGGTCATGCGGAGAAAGTTCATGGGTGGACTCCGGGTGGGGCGTTGCGCGGCAACAAGGGTTCGTCATCTCCGCGCAGGAACGTCATCCCCGAGTGGTTGTGTCGGGGACGGAGATCCAGCATCGGCCGCCGCGCAACGATCATGGATGGCCTCGTGCCGCGGCGCGGTGTTCACGCCTGCGCGGCGGGCACAGGGCACGCAGTCTCGCAATTGCTGCGGTGCAACTGCAAATGCCCCTGCCGCCGGCGGCGCGCCCGTGATTCAATGCGGCTTGTGCGGCGCCGGCGCCGTTTCCGTCCGAGGTGATGCATGAGCAGTCCGCTGGTCCTGTACAGCTACTGGCGTTCCAGCGCCGCGTTTCGCGTGCGCATCGCGCTCAACCTCAAGGGTCTGGCCTACGAGTTGCGCACGGTCAACCTGGTGGCCGGCGAGGGCGAACAACACCACGCCGACTATCGGCGTCTCAATCCACAGGGCCTGGTGCCGACCCTGCTCGATGGCGAGCGCGTGTTCCGCCAGTCACTGGCGATCATCGAGTATCTGGACGAAGCCTACGACGGCGAGACCAAGCTGCTGCCGCCGGTGGCGCGCGACCGCGCGCGTGTGCGCGCCATCGCGCTGGGCATCGCCTGCGACATGCACCCGCTGGGCAATCAGCGCGTGCTGAAGTACCTCGATCGCGAATTCGCCGTGCCCGAAGTGGAACGCCAGCGCTGGATGCAGCACTGGATCGGCAGCGGGTTCGAGGCGCTGGAAACGACCCTGGCCGAGCATCCATCCACCGGCAGTTTCTGCGAGGCCGACCGGCCCACGCTGGCCGATTGCTGCCTGGTGCCGCAGGTGTTCAGCGCGCAGCGCTGGGGCGTGGACCTGGCGCCGTTCCCCACCGTGCGCCGCATCCACGCTGCATGCATGGCGCTGGAGGCGTTCCGCCGCGCCGCGCCGGACGCGCAACCGGACGCGCCGCGCGGGTGAGTCCACGCGACGCCTGCATGGTCCGCAACGGGCCGTTGCGCGCGTACTCCACAGTCGAGCCTGCGCCGGTCATCCCGGACGGCGCGCAGTGCCGGGATCCACACAGACGCCACGCAAGATCCTCTGGATGACCCGCTGCGCTGTCAAGAAGCGCCTCCCGTCGCCGACACAAGCACTCGGGGATGACGTTCCTGCGCGGGACTGACCGCAAAAAAATGGGGCGCGCCTTTGCGCCTTGCGTCATCGCGGTCGCTACGCGGCGCCGAGCCGGGAGCCAGCGACGGTTCCGCGTCGAGCGCGCGTCACCCGCGTGGATGATGCCGCGCATGCAGGCGCTTGAGCCCCTCGCGCGCGACCAGGGTGTAGATCTGCGTGGTCGACAGGCTGGCGTGGCCAAGCAGCATCTGCACCACGCGCAGGTCGGCGCCGTGGTTGAGCAGGTGCGTGGCGAAGGCATGGCGCAGCACGTGCGGCGAGATGCGCTGCGCGGGAATGCCGGCGCTGCGCGCGTGGCGCTTGATCAGCGTCCACGCCATCTGCCGGGTCATGCCGCTGGCGCGGCGCGTGAGCAGCAGCGCCTCGGGCTGGCGCGCGCCGGCCAGCAGCGGGCGCGCCTCGCGCAGATAGCGCTCCAGCCAGTCCAGCGCCACCTCGCCGATCGGCACCAGGCGCTCGCGCCCGCCCTTGCCAAGGATGCGCAGCACGCCCTGGCGCAGATTGAGCGCGGCCAGCGGCAGGTTCACCAGTTCGCTGACGCGCAGCCCGCAGGCGTACATCAACTCGAGCAGGGTGCGGTCGCGCAGGCCCAGCGGCGTGGATACATCCGGCGCGGCCAGCAACGCCTCGATTTCGCGTTCGCCCAGCGCCTTGGGCAGGCCGCGCGGCAGCTTGGGCGAATCCAGCAGCGCGGTGGGATCCTCGCCGCCGTTGGCCTTCAGGCGCGCGGCGTGGAAGCGGCGCAGCGTCGAGATCAGGCGTGCGTTGCTGCGTGCCTTGATGCCGGCGGCACCGCGCTCGCCGAGGTAGCGCAGGATCGCCTCGCGTCCGGCTGCGTCCAGCGCGATGCGCTGCGGCGCCAGCCAGCGCGCGAAGCCGCCCAGATCGTTGCGATAGGCAGCCAGGGTGCGGTCGGCCAGCCCGTCCTCGGCCCACAGTTGTTCGAGAAAACGCTCGATGCTGGCGTGATCGGCCGCCGCCAGCGCGGCGGCCGCGGGCCGGCCGCGCGATTTCCGTGGTCGAGATGCGTGGTATTCCATGGCAGGATGCTGGCCCCGGCGCGCGCGCGCCGCAAGCCGGTTCCGGCATGTCGAGTCACGCCCCGCAGCCCGCCACGATGCCGCGCCGCCTTGCCGCGCTGCTGTATGACCTGTTGATCGTGCTGGCGCTGCTGCTGGTGGTGGCGCTGCTGGCGCAACTGGCCACGCGTGCGCAGCTCATCGCGCTGCACGCCGGTCATGCGCAGGTGCCGCTGCTGTACCAACTGCTGCAGATGGGCGTGGTGTGCGCGTACTTCGTGCTGTCGTGGACGCTGGGCGGACAGACCATCGGCGCGCGCGCCTGGCGCCTGCGCGTGGCCGGCGCGCAGGGCGCTGCCGTGTCGCTGGCGCGTGCGCTGCTGCGCGCGCTGTGCGCGGCGCTGCCGTTGCTGGCGCTGCTGCTTGGTTACTGGGCGCCGCCGCGCACGGCGGTGCTCGCGGTCGCCGCGCTGTGGCTGATCGACTACGCGGCCATGCCGTTCGATCGCATGCGGCGCACGTTGCATGATCGCCTCAGCGGCACATGTCTGCGGCGTCTGCCCGCGCCTTGAGCAACGCCGCTACGCCGCTACGGCGCCGGCGCCAGCTTCAGCACGCCGTGCACGGCCACGTCCAGCCCGATCGCGCTGGCGCTGGCCCATTGCCCGCCGCCCACGGCGAAGGCCAGGCGCGGCACGCTGGCGTCCAGCGTCAGCAGCGCATCGGCGCCGTTGACGCTGAAGCGCAACTGCAGCGGCACCGGCTTGCTCACCCCGCGCAGCGTCAGCGTGCCCTGCGCGCGGTAGCGTCCGGGGCCGTCGGGCTGGCAATCGCCGCCCTGGTAATGCGCTTGCGGGAACCGCGCCACGTCGAAGAAATCCGCCGTCGGCAGCATCTTGTCGCGGTCGGGGTTGTCGGTATCGGCGCTGGCCAGCGTGATGCTCGCCTGCAGCGTGCAGGCCTGCGGCTTGGCCGGGTCGAATGCGATCGTCGCGCTGAACTGCTTGAAGCGGCCGCTGAACGCCGCGCCCTCGAAGGTGCTGCTGAAACCCAGCGTGCTGCCCGGTAGCAGCGTCCAGGTTTGCGCCTGGGCGACGGGCACCAGCAGCGCGGCCAGCAGCACGGCCAGCGCCGGGGTGGAAGAGCGGATCAAGAGCGGTTTCATGGCGTGTCTCCGGGGGTGTCGGTGGTGCGCGCGCGGGTGCGCCACGGCAGCATGCGCAGCAGCACCGTGTCGCGATGGCGAAAATGATGATCCAGCGCCGCCGCGACGTGCAGCAGCAGCAGCGCCGCCAGCACCCAGAACGCGGTTTCATGCACGTCCAGCGCCACGCGCGCCAGCGGCTTGGACACCGGCGCCAGCGCCGGCAGTTGCAGCAGCCCGAACCAGGGCAGCGGGAAACCCGAGGCCGAGTTGTACACCCAGCCGGAGATCGGGATCAGCAGCAACAGCAGGTACAGCAGCGCGTGGCTGGCGTGCGCCGCGCCCACCTGCCAGCGCGGCATGTCCGCCGGATAGCGCGGGTGGCGGTCGATGAGGCGCCACAGCAGGCGCAGCACGACCAGCGCCAGCACGGTCACGCCCAGCGCCTTGTGCAGCAGGAACAGCCTGAGCTGGGCCATGCCCAGCGGCATGTCGACCATGTACAGGCCGATGCCGGCCAGCGCGAAAATGCCCAGCGCCACCAGCCAGTGGAAGGCCTTGGCGATGACGCCCCAGCGCTGCGTGGTGCTGCGCCAGTTCATCGCGCAGCGGCCGGTTGCGCTGCCGCGACGGCGCGCTGGTAGTCGCGTTCGGCGCTGGAATCAGCGATGCCTTCGATCTCCAGCAGCACCTTCACCCGCACCCCGATGACGCTGTCGAACGCGCGCATGCCCCACAGTTTGCGATCCAGCGTGGCGATGCCGGTGAAGCCGGCCACCGTGTGCAGGCCGAAAATGGTGAACGCGCGCTTGTTGAAGCGGAATGGGAATGCGATGCCCTCGGTGCGGCCGCGCAGGCTGAGCTGGCCGTATAGGATGCCGATGTCCGGCCCGGTTTTCTGCACCGAGGTGCTGACGAAATGCGCGTAGGGGTGCGCCTTGGCGTCGAGGAAATCGGATCCGGCCACCACGCGATCCCAATCCTTGTCGTCCATGTCCACCGAGCCCAGCGCGATATCGGCCACCACCCTGGAATCGGCCCAGTCCTTCGGGTCGAAGCGGAACCAGCCGCGCGCGATTTTCAGGCGTCCCACCGAGTCGCTGTAACCGTCGTGATCGACGAAAAACACCACGGCGCTGTGCACCGGGTCGAAACGGTACTCGGCGGCTTGCGCCAGCGGCGCCAGCACGCAACCAAGCAACAGCAGGCCGCGCAGTATCGACACGCGCATCACGGATCCAGTCGCCGAAACCGCGTGCATTATGGCCACGCCAGCGTGCGCGGGCGGTGAACAGTGATTTCACGCTGCGCGCCCGGCGCCCACCCCGGCAAGGGTGATGGCATCATGCGGCGCGGGGAGACTTATGAACGGATCGTGGCTCAAGCGCCGGGCAGGATGCGGGACGTGGCTGTCCGCGTGCCTGCTGGCATGGATGCTGGCCAGCGTGCAGCTCACCGCCGCGGCACCTGCGCCTGCGGGCGTTCTCGCCGCACCGCCGCGTGCGCTGCTGCCGATCCCGCAATTCCGCGACTACGGCCGCCGCCAAGGCATGCCCGACGCCGGCACCTACATGGCCGTGCAGGACCACGCCGGATTCATCTGGATCGGCACGCGCGATGGCCTGGTGCGCTACGACGGCGTGCATTTCAAGGTATTCCGCCACGACACCAGTGATCCGCATTCGCTGCCCGGCAATGACATCTCGGCGCTGCTGATCGACGCCCGGGGAGGGCTGTGGGCCGGCGGCGAGGGCACTGGACTGCTGCACTACCTCCCCGGCTACGGTTTCCAGCGCTGGGTGCACAAGCCCGGTGATGCGCACAGCCTCGGCGCCAACGACGTGTTCGCGCTGGCGCAGACCCCGGATGGCGCGATCTGGGTGGGCACCTACGCCGGCGGCCTGGCGCGGCTGGGGCCGCGCGGTCACATCACGCAGTTGCGTCACCGCAAGGGTGATGCGGACAGTCTGGTGTCGGATGTCGTCTTCAGCCTGCATGCCACGCCGGACGGGAGTCTGTGGATCGGCACCCTGGCCGGGCTCGATGTGCGCCGTGCCGATGGCCGCATCCAGCACGTGCGGTTTCCCGATGGCCAGCGCGCGGTGGTGCTGTCGATCGCCGGGCAGGGCGCGAGCCTGCGCGCGGTGACCACGCGCGGCCTGTATCTGATCGAGCAGGCCGCTGGCGCCACGCCGCGCGCGTTGCCGGTGCCCGGCGGCGGCGGCGTGTGCTACAGCAGCGTCACCGATGGCGAGGGCGGGCTGTGGCTGGCCTGCAACGATGGTCTGCGCTACCGTGATGCGGCGGGCCGCTGGAGCGTGTTTCCGGCGCAGCCGCAACTGCGCGGCGGTTTGCTGGAGGGGCGCATCATCGGGTTGCTGCGTGATCGCGAAGGCGGTCTGTGGCTGAGCTCGAACAGCGGCGGGCTGGCCTACCTGCCGCCGGATTGGCACGCCTTCAGTCTGTTCCGGCATCTGCCCGATGATCCGCGCAGCCTGCCCTTCGGCGCTTTCACCGCGTTGTGCAAGGGCAGCGACCACAGCGTGCTGCTGGGCAACGCGCAGGGCTGGATCGGGCGTCTCGATCCGGCCACGGGCCGCGTGCAGAGCTTGCCGACGCCGCTGTCGCGATCGCAGCGTGTCGATGCGCTGACCGAGGATGCGCGCGGCCACCTGTGGCTCAGCGCCAGCGGCAACCTGTACGTGCGGCGGCGCTCGGGGCACTGGCAGAAGTCGGCATTGCCGTGGCCGCTGACGCCCGGTTCGGGAATCGGCCAGATCGTGCTCGATGGCGCGCACGCGCTGTATTTCGCCGATCCGATCCACGGCGTCGGGCGCGTGGACCTGCGCACGCTGGCGGTCAGCGCGGTGGCGGTGCCCGGCCCCGGCACGGCCGAGCAGCAGACCGAGGCCATGGCGGTGCATGACGGACGCCTGTGGCGCGCCTCGGTGGCCGGGCTGGATCGCATGGATGCCGCCGGCGCGCTGCGCGCCGTGCCCGGCGTCGCGCCGGGCGTGGTCGATGCCATCGCGTTCACGCCTGGCGGTTTCTGGCTGGCGCGCAAGGGACGCCTGCAGGAGTACCGGCTGGGCGCCGATGGCCGTGCGCGGTTGCGCGCCAACGTCGCCGCGGCCCAGGGCTGGCCGGGCGCGCGCGTGCTGGCGCTGGCGGTGGATGCCGCCGGGCGCGTGTGGGCCTCGACGTTGCGTGGCCTGATGCGCTACGACCCGCGCACGGGGCGTGTCGATCGCTTCGACGAGGAGTCCGCGCTGGCCGGGCTGCGCGCCAGCGCGCCCGGTTTCGTGCGCGGCGCCGATGGCAGCCTGTTCACGGCGGTGCGCGATGGCCTGCTCGGCTTCGCGCCCTTGCGCCACGCCCCCGCGGTGCCGGCGCCGACACCGCGCTTGACACGCATCGTGGCCAGCGGCGAGGGCCACGCGCAGGAGCTGTTGCCGGTCGACGGCGTCGTGCACGTGGGTTGGCGCACACGCGAGCTCGGTGCCACCGCGCGTGCGCTGTCGTACCTGAGTCCGGCGCGCGTGCGCTATCGCTTTCGCCTGCAACCCTGGAGCCGCCACTGGACCCTGGTGGGCGCCGAGGGCACGCAGAATTTCGGTCGTCTCGATCCAGGCAGTTATCAACTGGAGCTGCAGGCACAGGTCATGGAGGGTGGCCCATGGGGCGCGGCCGCGCCATTGCGTGTCGAGGTGGCCGCACCGCCGTGGGCGACGCCGTGGGCGTGGGCCGGTTATGTGCTGCTGGCGCTGCTGTTGCTGGCGACGCTGGCGCTGTTGTGGCGGCGGCGTCTGGCGCAGCAGCAGCGCATGCTGCTCGCCGAGGAGCGCCGCCGCGCGGCCGAGCAGGCCAGTGCCGGCAAGACACGTTTCCTGGCCGAGCTCGGCCACGAAATCCGCACCCCGATGACCGGCGTGCTGGGCATGAGCGAGCTGCTGCTGGGCACCGAGCTGGATGCGCGGCAACGCGGCTATGCGCAGGCCATCGCGCGCTCCGGTGGCCTGCTGCAAAAGCTGGTCAATGACGCGCTGGATCTGGCACGCATCGAGGCCGGACGCATGCAGCTCGAAATCGCCGCTTACGATCCGCTGCTGCTGGTCTTCGAACTGGCCGAAGCCGAGCGCCCGCTGGCGACGGCCAAGGGTCTGGATTTTCTGGTGGATACGCAGCCAGCCTTGCTGCCGCACCGCGTGCTGGGCGATGTGCTGCGGGTCAAGCAGATCCTGTTCAATCTGCTCGGCAACGCGCTCAAGTTCACCGTGCGCGGCGAGGTGCGGTTGGGGTTGCACGTCACCGACGGGCAGCTGTGTTTCACCGTGGCCGACACCGGGCCGGGTATCGATGCCGAGCTGCGCACGCGCCTGTTCCGCCGCTACGAGCAGGCCGACGGGCCGCAGCGCAGCGCCGGCAGCGGGCTGGGCCTGGCCATCAGTCGCGAGCTGACCGAGTTGATGGGCGGCGCGCTGGAACTCGAATCGCAGCCCGGGCAAGGCAGCCGCTTCTGCCTGCGCCTGCCGCTGCAGCGCGCGCTGGCGCAGCCGGGGGCCGTGATCCGCGACGCTGCCGGCATGCCGCCGCTGCAACTGGCACTGGTCGAAGACGACCCCACCGTGGTCGCCGTGCTGCAGGGTTTGCTTGAAGCGCAAGGTCACCGGTTGCGCCACGCGGCCGATGGCCTCGCGGCGCTCAGCCTGTTGCACGACTGGCAACCCGATGCGCTGCTGCTGGATCTGGATCTGCCCGGCGTCGATGGTTTCGCGGTGGCGCGCATGCTGCGCGCGCGCGAAGCCGGTGGTGCGCACCTGCCGATTCTGGCGATCTCGGCGCGCTCGGGCGGCGACGAGGCCGAGCTTGCCGCCGCCGCCGGCATGGACGGTTTCCTGCGCAAGCCCATCACCGGTGCGGTGCTGGCCGAGGCGCTCGTCACGCTCATGCAGCGCGCTGCGTCATGGCGCGCTGCTTCCAGGTCCTAGACTGGGGTGCATGGAGACCCGCGATGCCGAAGAAAAAGTTGGCGTGCTTGCGCATGGCCCATGAGTGCGCGCGCCTGCCGCTGCTGTTCATGCTGCTCGGTGCACTGGGCGCTTGTGCCGTGCCCGCCGTGCCCGAGCGTCCCGCGCCCCCGGCGGCGGCGTTGAACGCGATGGATCCGCGTGCTGCGACGACGCGCGTACCGGCGCCCGTCGCGCCAGTGCTGCGTGCTGCCGCGGCCGCGTTGCTTGGCGGCGCGGCGCCTGCCGACTACGCGCGTGGCAGCGTGCGCGCCGATGCCAGTGGACGCTTGCAGGTTTACGTGCACGCCGATGCGGTGACGCCGGCCCTGGTCGCGGCGCTGGAACAAGCCGGCCTGCGCCAAACCAGCGCGGTGCCGGCACTGGGCGTGGTGCAGGGCTGGGTGGCGCCACGGGATCTGGATGCACTGGCGCGCGTGGCGGGCGTCAGCGCGATCACGCCGCCGCGTTATGCGGTGACGCGCTGATCGGCACTTCCCCGCAGCGCGCTTGCGGTGCATGTGAACCGGGTTGGCACCGCATCAGCATGCATGCGCGCGGGACTCGCGATCAGCCGTGCCCGCGGGCGCGGCCGGATCACGGCACCGCGGCGAACGCCGGGTGCACGATCAGGCGGTTGCGGCCCGCGGCCTTGGCGCGGTACAGCGCGGCGTCGGCCTGCTCGATCAGTTGTTCGGGCGACTCGATGGTGGCGCGCGTGTGGCCGGAGAGGCCGAGACTGACGGTGATCGCCACCGCGACGCCGCTGGCGATGAACGGATCGGCTTCGACACGACGGCGGATGCGCTCGCCGATCAGCGTGGCCTCGCCCAGCGCGGTGGCCGGCAGCAGCACCACGAATTCCTCGCCGCCCCAGCGCGCCAGCGTGTCGCCGGGACGCAGTTCGGATTGCACGCGCTCGGCGAGGATGCGCAGACAGGCATCGCCGATCAGGTGCCCGTGACGATCGTTGATCGCCTTGAAGTGATCCAGATCCAGGAAAATCAGCGACAGCGGCGCGTGCTGCTGGCGCGCCTCGGTCAGCGCCTCGGCGATGCGCGCCATCAATGCGCGACGATTGTGCACGCCGGTCAGCGGGTCGCGTTGCGCCTCGTTGCGCGCAGCGTCGCGCTCGCGCCGCGCCTGCAGCGTCGATAGCCCGAGCCCCAGGGTGAGCACCAGGCTGGACAGCGCCAGCGCCGCCGGCAGGCCGAACTCCAGCCACCCCGGCAGCGGCAACTGCAGCAGCAATTGCAGCGCGCGCAGCGCGGTGAAGATCGACTGCGGGATCCACGCCAGCAGGAACACGCCGGCGGCCACGCTGCCGCGCCGCCAAGCCACGATCACCGCCACGATCGCGGCCAGCGCGCACAGCAGGAACAGTGTGTTGCCGACATCCGGTTGCAGGCTGTTGTGCGCATGCCAGGCCAGCGGCAGCAGGGACGTCAGCGCCAGCAGCGCCCACGGCCAGCGCAGCCAGGACAGGACATGCGCCAGGCGCGGCGCGATGCGCCGCAGCTCGCAGAACTCGATGATGAACGACAGCGCGAATGGCGTGCTCAGCGCCGCCACGAACCACAGCGCGCGGATGCCCAGCGGCTCAAGCCAGCCGGTGCCTGGCAGCGAATACATATCGCCGCTAGCGATCAGCAGATACAAAAACTGCGGCACCAGGTAGCCGACGAAATACCCGTACAGCCGATCGCGCAACGCCAGCCACAGCGTCAGCCCGACCAGGATCATGGTGAATTGCACCGACTCGAAGAAGGTCATTACGCGCACCCAGCCGGTGTCGTCGACGTGGTAGGCCTCTTCCGGGTAGACCCGCGCGGAAAACGGCCTGGGTTTCGTCGACGCGGGCATGCGCAGGTACAGGCTTTCGCCGGCGCGCAGATCGCGCGGCAACTCGAATACCAGCGCGCGCCGCGAGAAGCGCGCGTCGCGTGCGGCTTGCGCGTGGTGCTGCACTTGCGCGTCCCCGCTGCGCGGCAGGTACAGCGTCACCGGCTGGAAACGCGCGTTGTGGATCACCAGCAGCGGCGCGCTGTGCGCGCGCCAGTCGGCGGCCAGGCGCAGGCGATACCAGCGCGCGGCGCCTTGCGCGAAGCGCAGTGCATCCTCGCTCAGCGGCTGGAACGCTGCGTCGAACAGGCCCGCGCGTACCGCGTCGGCGGCAGGATCAACCCCTGCCGGCAGCGCCGCGTAGCGCAGGTCCGCGACCTCCCGTTCATTGGCATGGACATGCACCAGCGCGCCCTGCGCCGTGACCAGCAAGGCGAGCGTGGCCAGCGCGGCCAGCAGTCGCTTGATCGTGATGCTGCTCATTACGCGAATATTACGCCGTGTTCATGACATGCCCAAGTCGGCGCGCGCCAAGTGCGGCCGTGCGCGATCAAGGCATCGGCGGCGGTGCATCGTCCGCACGCGCCGGGCTCGCGCTGCGCACGTAAATTTGCGCCTCGTACAGGCTGGGATAGGGTGTATAGCGCGCCAGCGCCACCTGCAGCAGATAGGCGATGGCCACCGCCAGCATGGTGGGTGCCATCAGGGTGTAGCCGCCGGTCATCTCGGCGACCATCACCGTGGTCGCCAGCGGCACGCGCGCCGCCGCGCCGAACACCGCGGCCATGCCCACCAGCGCCATGCCGGCGACCGGCTCGTGGCCGATGCCCAGCCGCTGCAGCAGCAGCCCGAACGCCGCACCCAGCAGCGCGCCGACGAACAGACTGGGTGCGAACACGCCGCCCGATCCGCCCGAACCCACGGTCAGCGCCAATGCCACCACCTTGAACAGCGACAGCAGAAGCAGCAGCAGGATGCCCGCGCCCAGCGTGCCCTGCACCGCCAGCTGCATGATGCCGTAGCCGCCGCCGAGAATCTGCGGGAAGACCAGCGCGATCAGGCCCACCAGCAAGCCGCCGATGGCCGGCTTGATGTGGTTGGGCAGCGGCAACTTGCGAAATCCGTCGCGCACGCCGTAGAAGACGTTCGGCAGCAGCGTGCCCATCACGCCGCAGACGCCGCCCAGCAGCGCGTACCACAGCAATTGCTGGGGGTGGTCGAAATCGACGTGCAGCGGCACATCGAACAGCGTGCCCCAGCCGGTGAACAGGCAGACCACCGCATAGGCCAGTGCCGATCCGGCCAGCGTGAATGGCAGCGCGCGGCCCTCGAAATGCAGGCCCGCATACAGCACCTCGACGGCGAAGATGGCCGTGCCCAGCGGGCTTTTGAAGATCGCCGACAAGCCCGCCGCCATGCCGACCAGCACCATCAGGCGTTTTTCGTCGTCGCTGAGCCGCAGCAGCCGCCCGAGCAGCGAGCCGATGCCCGCCGCGATCTGCGCGGTTGGTCCCTCGCGGCCCGCCGCGCCGCCAGAGCCGATGGTGATCGCCGAGGCGATGCTCTTGACCACGATCACGCGTGCGCGGATGTAACCCTTGAGCTGATGGAACGACTTTACGGCCGAGTCGGTGCCGTGGCCCTCGGCCTCGGGCGCGAAACCGTACACCAGCAGGCCGGCGATCAATCCGCCCAGCGTGGTCGACAGCAGAATCCAGAGATTCCAGTGCGCCGCGGGCGGCAAGGCGTGCAGATGCGTCGCCTGCGCGATGTCGAGCGGATACACGCCGGCCAGCACGCCCAGAAAGCCGCGTTGCGCCAGTGCCAGCATGCCCAGAAAGACCACCGCGCCCAGCCCGCCGACGATGCCCAGCAGCAGGCTGAGCAGCAGCATGCGCCATGGCCGCGCGTAGGCGTCGCTGCCCATGGCGCGGGGTCGCAGGGAGGGCAAGTGTGGCGTGTGCATGTCAGGGTCCAAGTATCCGACTGTTCCGCGCGGCAAACATTCACTTCTGCGGCGAACCCGCCGCAGCGATCACCCGACCTGGGCAGCACAGTGTTGACGGCACGTTGCTGCCGGCCTCACTACCATGCGATCTCGTCATCATCGCTTCGAGGAGATCGACCATGCAAACACGTCGCCTGGGCCGCAACGGTCCCGAGGTTTCCGCGCTGGGCCTGGGCTGCATGGGCATGAGCGATTTCTACGGCAGCCATGACGATGCCGTTTCCGAAGCATTGATCCGCTCGGCGCTGGATCGCGGAGTGAATTTCCTGGACACCGCCGACATGTACGGCCCGTTCACCAACGAGCAGTTGGTCGGTCGCGCCATCAAGGGGCGCCGCGCGCAGGTGTTCCTGGCCACCAAGTTCGGCATCCAGCGCGACCCGGGCGATCCGACGCGGCGCGGCATCAACGGCCGTCCCGAGTACGTGCGCAGCGCCTGCGACGCCAGCCTCAAGCGCCTGGGCGTGGAGCATATCGACCTGTACTACCAGCACCGCGTCGATACCGGCACGCCGATCGAGGACACCGTCGGCGCCATGGCCGATCTGGTGCGCGCCGGCAAGGTGCGCTACCTGGGCCTGTCCGAGGCCGGGCCGGAGACGCTGGCGCGCGCCTGCGCCGTGCACCCGATCACCGCCTTGCAGACGGAATACTCGCTGTGGACGCGCGACCCGGAAGACGGCGTGCTGGCCGCCTGCGCGCGCCTTGGCGTCGGCTTCGTGGCCTACAGCCCGCTGGGGCGCGGTTTTCTCACCGGGGCCATCCGCAGCGTGGATGACTTCGAGGCCGACGACTATCGCCGCAACAGCCCGCGTTTCCAGGGCGAGAATTTCCAGAAGAATCTGCGGCTGGTCGAGCAGATCCGTGCACTCGCTGCGGCCAAAGGCTGCACGCCCGCGCAACTCGCGCTGGCTTGGCTGCTGGCGCGCGACGCGCACATCGTGCCCATTCCCGGCACGCGCCGCCTGGCGCGGTTGCAGGAAAACATCAGCGCGCTGGATGTCGTGCTCGATGCCGCCGAGCTGGCGCGCATCGACGCGCTGTTTCCGCCGGATGCCGCCAGCGGCCTGCGCTACCCCGAGGCGATGATGCGCAGCGTGCGCAACTGAGTCAGGGCGGCATGTTGCTGGCGCGCCATCCCGCGAAGTCCGCATGCTCGTCATCCGCGCGCGGGGCCTGCCCCCGCAAAGGCGGTGCGTGAATCGCTTTGCATCAGCGAAGCGGGTCATCCACGCCCCGCACCTGCCACCTGGCGTGCGGCGGCAAACGCGGCGCAGAAATCCTCGAGTCGCGCGGCGGCGATGGCATCGCGCAGGCCGGCCATCAGGCGCTGGTAGTAGCGCAGGTTGTGTTGCGTGGCCAGGATGCTGCCGAGGATCTCGTTGCAGCGATCCAGATGGCGCAGGTAGGCGCGGCTGAATCCGCCGGCGCAGGCGGCGCAGTCGCAGCCCTCCTCGATCGGGCGCGTGTCGGTGGCGTAGCGCGCGTTGCGGATGCGCAGCGTGCCCTGCGCGGTGAACAGGAATCCGTTGCGCGCGTTGCGCGTGGGCATCACGCAGTCGAACAGGTCCACGCCGCGGCGCACCGCCGCGACGATGTCCTCGGGGCGGCCCACGCCCATCAGATAGCGCGGGCGATCGGCCGGCAGCAGCGGCAGGGTTTCATCCAGCGTGCGTTCGCGCTCGGCCTCGGGCTCGCCCACGGCAAGGCCGCCCACGGCGTAGCCGTCGAAGCCGATCTCGCGCAGGCCCGCGGCCGAGCGCTGGCGCAGCTCGGGATACACGCCGCCCTGCACGATGCCGAACAGCGCGTTGGGGTTGCGCTGCTCATCGAACGCGCGGCGCGAGCGCGCGGCCCAGCGCAGGGACAGTTCCATCGAGTCCTGCGCCGCGCGCGCGCTGGCCGGATACGGCGTGCACTCGTCGAAGATCATCGCCACGTCGGAATCGAGCACGCGCTGGATGCGCATTGATTCCTCGGGGGACAGGAACACCGCGCGGCCGTCCACCGGCGAGGCGAAGCGCACGCCGTCCTCGCTGATCTTGCGCCGGTGCGCCAGCGAGAACACCTGAAAGCCGCCGGAGTCGGTGAGGATCGGCCCGTCCCAGCGCATGAAGCCGTGCAGGCCGCCGCAGCGCTCGATCACCTCCAGCCCCGGGCGCAGCCACAGATGGAACGTGTTGCCCAGGACCATCTGCGCGCCCACGCCGCGCAGGTCGACGGGCGTCATCGCCTTGACCGTGCCGTAGGTGCCCACCGGCATGAACCCCGGTGTTTCCACCGCACCGCGCGCGAACTGCACGCGCCCGCGCCGAGCCGCGCCGTCGGTCGCCAGCAGGCTGAACTGCATGCTCACGTGCGCTGGGCCAGCAGCGCGCGCTGCAGGTACAGCCCGCACACGCTGGCGAGGAACGCACCGGCGACGATGTCACCGAGAAAGTGGTAGTCCATGCCCAGCAGGCCGACGATGACCGCCGCGCACAGCAGCACCGCCAGCCAGCGCAGCCGCGGTGCGGCCAGCCACAGCACCGACATCGCCGCGAAGATGACGGTGGTATGGCCGGAGGGAAACGAATGGAAGCCTTCGCCGCTCTGCAGCCAGAAGAATCCGTAGACGTGATCCTGGATCAGCGACGGGTTGTGATCGATCCAGGTTTCCGGCCAGGCGCGGCCGAACACGTACTTGAGCACGTTCTTCAGGAACACCGCGGTGGCCACGCTGAGGCTCATCGTCAGCAGCAGGCGCTCGCCGCGCGCGGGCAGCTTGCGCCAGGCCAGGCGGAATGGCGTCAGCAGCAGCACCAGGGCGCTGGCATCGACGATGAAGTCGGGAATATGGGTGAGCCATTCCAGCCACGCATGGCGGCGCAGGTCATGGTCATGGACGAACCAGGCGACCGGTTTGTCCAGCAGGAAATAGCACAGCAGCACCGCCAGTACCGCCAGCGCGCAGGCGCCCAGCAAGCGCGGTAGCGCGGGGAAATCGACACGCGCGGCGGGCGGCGTGGCGGATGCGATCGACGAGGTTGGCGTGGGCATGGCGGGCGGGTCTCGCGGGATCGGCGTGGAGGGGCGTGCGGCGCGCGCATCGTAGCCGGGGAATCGACGCCGGCGACATCGCCCGCGCCGCATGCGCAGGCGGACGCGCAGGCTCGGGCGTGCCGCCAAGCCGGCCGCTGGCCAGCGCCGATCCCACCCGCGAACGCCCGCCGCGCGAGTGTCCGCGAGCTGTCCGCGGACACGGTCTGGCCAAGCGCCGCGCGCGCAAGTGCTTGAACGCGCAGCCGTGCGCGCCACGCGCGGCGCTGGCACGCGCCTTGCCTTGTATCGGGGAGTGCAATCGTCGGGGCGGGCATGAATTTTCGCGACACACAGGGGCAGGATTTCGTGCTGGAGACCGCGCAAGGCTGGCGCCGGCACAAACGGCGGCTGCTGTATGCCGGCATCGCGGTGCTGGTGGTGGTGCTGCTGGGCGTGCTGCTCACGCGCTACCTCGCCGCATCCAGCAGCGTCAGTCTGAGCCGCCTGGAGGTGGCCACGGTGCAGCAGGGTCCATTCGTGCGCGACATCGCCGCCGACGGGCGCGTGGTCGCGGCGGTCAGCCCCACGCTGTACGCGGCGGCGGCGGGCACGGTGCGCTATCGGGTGCAGGCTGGCGACGCGGTGCAAAAGGGCGCCGTGCTGGGCATCGTCGACAGCCCCGAGCTGACCAACCGCCTGGCGCAGGAGCAGGCGCAACTGCAAAGCCTGCAGCTGGCCTACGAGAACGCCCATCTCGACGCGCAGAAAAAGCGCCTGGCCGCGCGCCAGAAACTGGAGGACGCGCGCATCGACCTGAAAGCCGCGCAGACCGATCTGGATCGCAACACGCGCGCGTTCCAGCTGGGCGCGGTGCCGCAGATCAACGTGCTGCGCGCGCAGAACGCGCTGGACAAGGCGCAGATCACCCTGCGTCACGCCGAGCAGGATCAGGGGCTCGACGATCGCATGGTGGCGTTCGAGATCCGCAGCAAGCGGTTCGCCGCCGAGCGCCAGCAGTTGATCGTCGCCGACCTGCAGCGCCAGGTCGATGCGCTGACCCTGCGCGCGCCGGTCACCGGCCAGGTCGGGCAACTGGCGGTGGCCGATCGCACCAAGGTGGCCAAGGACGCGGCGCTGCTGAGCGTGGTGGATCTGTCGGCGCTGGAAGTCGAGATCAAGGTGCCGGAAAGCTTCGCGCGCGATCTGGCGCCGGGCATGCACGCCGATATCAGCGGCGACGGCCAGCGCTGGCCGGGCATCGTCGGCGCGATTTCGCCCGAGGTCGTGGCCGGCGAAGTGGCCGCGCGCGTGCGCTTCGCCAGCGCGCGTCCGGCCGGCTTGCGGCAGAACCAGCGCCTCAGCGTGCGCGTGGTGCTGCAGCGCGTGGCCGACGCCATCACCGTGGCGCGCGGCCCCTCGCTGGACGACGACGGCGGCACCGCCGTCTACGTGCTGCATGGTGACCTGGCCGTGCGCACGCCGGTGCGCCTCGGCCCCAGCAGCATCGACCGCGTGCAGGTGCTGGCCGGGCTCAGGCCGGGCCAGCGCGTCATCGTCGCCGGCGCCGAAAGTTTCCACGACGCGCCGCGCGTGGTCATCAGTCATTGAATTCCTTTCACTGCCGGAGAACGTGATGCTCGAGATGCGCGAAGTGTCCAAGGTGTATCGCACCGAAACCGTCGAGACCCACGCCTTGCGCGGCTTCTCGCTCAAGGTCGACGAGGGCGAGTTCGTCGCCGTCACCGGGCCGTCGGGCTCGGGCAAGACCACGTTCCTGACCATCGCCGGGCTGCTGGAGGATTTCACCCGCGGCGAATACCTGCTCGATGGCGTCAACGTGCACGGTATGAACGACAACCAGCGCTCGCGCCTGCGCAACGAGAAGATCGGTTTCGTGTTCCAGGCCTTCAACCTGATCCCCGACCTCAACGTGGTGGACAACGTCGAGGTGCCGCTGCACTACCGCCACATGTCCGGCGGCGAGCGCCGCAAGCGCGCGCTGGCGGCGCTGGAGCGCGTGGGTCTCTCGGCGCGCCTCAAGCACTACCCGGCCGAACTTTCTGGCGGCCAGCAGCAGCGCGTGGCCATCGCGCGCGCGCTGGCCGGCAGCCCGCGCCTGCTGCTCGCCGACGAGCCCACCGGCAACCTCGATACCGCGATGGCGCGCGGGGTGATGGAGCTGATCGAGGAAATCCACCGCGAGGGCGCCACCATCATCATGGTCACCCACGATCCCGAACTGGCCGCGCGCGCGCAGCGCAACGTGCACATCGTCGATGGCATGGCCACCGGGGTCAGCGAGGAGCCGCGCTTCCATCCCGGCCTGCGCGAGCGCACCGCGGGCGATGTCAGTCTGCCGCGGGGTTGAGCCATGGCCGCCTACTACCTGCGGCTGGCCCTGCGTGCGCTGCGCAACAGCCCGGTGCTGACCGCGTTGATGGTGCTGGCGCTGGCCGTGGGCATCGGCGCCAGCATGACCATGCTCACCGTGCTGCACGTGCTCTCCGGCGATCCGCTGCCTGGGCGCAGCGCGCACCTGTACTACCCGCAGGTCGATCCGAGCCCGTTGGCGCGCAATGACGGCGGCGACTCGCGGCCGCCCAGCCTGCTCACCTACATCGACGCCGAAAACCTGCTGCATCAGGGCAAGGCCGCGCGCGCGGCGGCGATGTACCAGGGCGCCGACGTGGTGCAGCCGCCGGCGGGCTCGGTGCTGCATCCCTTCGTGGTCAACTCGCGCCTGACCGGGCGCGATTTCTTCAGCATGTTCGAGGTGCCGTTCCGCTACGGCGCGCCTTGGTCCGCCGCCGATGACGCCGGCGCCGCGCACGTCGCAGTGATCTCGCAGTCGCTCGACCGCAAGCTGTTCGGCGGCGCCGACAGCGTCGGCCGCATGCTGAATTACGGCGGCCACAGCTTCCGCATCGTCGGTGTGCTGGCGCACTGGCGCCCGGTGCCGCGTTTCTACGATCTCAACTCCTCGCGCTACGGCGAGGTCGAGGACGTGTTCATCCCCTTCAACACCGCACGCGCGCTGGACATCGGCGTCAACGGCACCACCAACTGCTTTGGCCAGACCACCGGCAATCTGGATACCTCGCCCTGCGGCTACATCCAGATGTGGGTGCAGCTCGACAGCGCGCATGCCGCCGCCGCATACAAGCGCTTCCTGGTCGACTACTCCGCGCAGCAGCACGCCGCCGGCCGCTTCCAGCGCAAGCCCAACGTGCGCCTCGATGATCTGATGCAGTGGCTGGCGACCAACCACGTGGTGCCCGAGGACGTGCGCATGCAGGCCTGGCTGGCGCTGGGTTTCCTGCTGGTGTGCGTGGTCAACACCGTGGGCCTGCTGCTGGCCAAGTTCCTGCGCCGCAGCGGCGAGATCGGTGTGCGCCGCGCGCTGGGCGCCTCGCGCCGCGCGATCTTCGCGCAGCTGCTGATCGAGGCCAGCATGATCGGCGCGGCCGGTGCGCTGCTGGGCCTGCTGCTGACCTGGCTGGGCCTGTGGCTGGTGCGCCGGCAGCCGTCGGATTACGCCAGCCTCGCGCATCTCGAACCGTCGATGCTGCTCGCCACCCTGGCGCTGGCGCTCATCGCCAGCCTCGTCGCCGGGCTGTTGCCGGCCTGGCGCGCGTGCCTGATCGCACCCGCGTTGCAACTCAAATCCTCGTGAGGCCCATCATGATGACGCCGCGTCCCATCCTGTCCTCGCTGCGCCGGCACAAGATCGCCGCGTTGCTGATCGTGCTGGAAATCGCGCTGGCCTTCGCCATCGTCAGCAATGCCGTGTACCTGGTCATGGGACGGCTGCAGCGCATGGATATCCGCTCGGGCATCGATGAGCGCGACCTGGTCACCCTGCAGATCAGCTCTTCCGGCAAGGCCGGCGTGCCCGCGGCCGAGGCCGATCTGGCCGCGCTGCGCGCCATCCCCGGCGTGCAGGCGGCCGCCGCGGTCAATTCGTTGCCGTTCACCGATTCGTCCTGGAACTCGGGTTTCGCCAAGACCCCCGATCCGAACGCGACGCCCTACCCGGTCACCATCTACCTCGGCAGCCGCGACCTGCTGCCGACGCTGGGCGTGAAGATCCTGGCCGGGCGCGGCTTCAGCAGCGACCAGTACACCGACCTGACCCCGGCCACCATGCTCAGTTCGTTTTTCAAACCCACGCAGGTGATCGTGAGCCAGGCCTACGCCGAGCAGCTGTGGCCGGGCGGCAACGCGGTCGGCAAACTGCTGTACGTGCAGAAAACGCAGGGCCAGGTCATCGGCGTGATGTCCAACATCGTGCGCCCGCAGTTGAGTGATTCGGGCACCGACCCCGCCAATTTCTACGCGGCCATCCTGCCGTTTCGCGTCGGCCCCAATCTCGGTGCCTCGTATGTGCTGCGCACCGCGCCCGCCGCGCGCGAACGCGTGCTCAAGGCCGCGGTGGCCAGGCTGCAGGCCATGCATCCGACGCAGACGGTCACCAAGCAGGCCACGCTGTCGCAGATGCGCCGTGATTACTTCCGCAACGATCGTTCCATGGCCTGGCTGCTGGTGTCCACGGTGATCGCGCTGCTCGGCGTGACCGCCATCGGCATCGTCGGCCTGGCCAGCTTCTGGGTGCAGCAGCGCACGCGGCAGATTGGCGTGCGTCGGGCGCTGGGCGCGCGCCGCGTGGACATCCTGCGCTACTTCCAGACCGAGAACTTCCTGCTGGCGACGGCCGGCATCGCGCTGGGCTGCGCGGCGGCGATCGGCATCAACGTGTGGCTGATGGCGCACTACGCGGTGCCGCGGCTGCCGATCGTGTACCTGCCGATCGGTGCCGTGGCGCTGTGGCTGCTGGGCCAGCTCGCCGTGCTCGGCCCCGCGCTGCGCGCGGCGCGCGTGCCGCCGACCATGGCGATGCGGGCGGCGTGACATGTGCCAGCACACGTTGATGGTTGTCATCCTGAGCGCAGCGAAGGATCTCGATGTGGACGATCGCGTGATGCCGGCATGGATGCGGACGCACGAGCACACGCCGAGATCCTTCGCTGCGCTCAGGATGACAAGGACACTCGGGATGACAAGCGCGCTCGGGGTGGCAAGCAGGTCCGTGGCATGGATCGAGCCACCACGGAGTCTGGCAACAAGGGAGCGAGGTGAGCCATGAAGCGCTATGACCTGCAACTGGCGCTGCGCGGGCTGCTGCGCCATCGCGCGCAGACGCTGCTGATCATCGTGACGATGGCCATCGGCATCGCCTCGTGCATGACGGCGTACACGATTCTGAGTGCGCTGACGGCTGCTCCGATCGCGCACGGCAGCCGACATTTGTATCTGGTGTCGATGAGTTCGCAGCCGCTGCCCAAGCCGGGTGATCACGACGCGGCGCCGTCGATGCCCACCCTGCTCAAGCTGCGCGATGCGCAGGCGCTGGTCGATGCGCGCAAGGCGGTGCGGCAGGCGTATCTGGCGACGGCATTCATCAACGCTTCGTCAGACCATGGCAAAACGCACAGCGGCAGCCAGTTTGCCTGGCTGACCTCGTCGCAGGCACCGGCCTTGTTCGGCATCTCGGTCCGCTACGGTCGCGTCTGGAGTCATGTCGAAGCGGTCGCGCGCATGCCGCTGGTGGTGATCGACGAACATCTGAGTCGCAAGCTCTTCGGAGTCGCCGATGGCGTGGGGCATAGCCTGCGTATCCAGGGCCACCTGTTCCGGGTGGTTGGCATCACTGCCGATTGGATCGTGCGCAGGCAGTTTTTCGACCTCGAAGAGTTGAATCTCCGGGGCAAACTGACGATCGGCATGCTGCTGCCGCTGCAATCGGCGATGGCAGCCGGCATCGGCCCGTTTGCTCCCGGGCCTTGCGACAACAGCAGCCAAAAGGCGCCGGTTTACGGTCCACCCGCCGCCGACTGCCGCTGGCTGGAAACCTGGGTGCGGTTGGATACGCCACAGCAGGTGCAGTCGTATCGCCGCTATCTGCTCAATTACGCCACGGCGCAGCACGCGGCGGGCCGCTTCCCGCGCGCACCCAAGGTGGCCTTGCACGGCATGGACGATTGGGTGGTGCAGAACAATGGCGTGCCCAGCAGCGTGCACATCAACCTGTGGCTGTCGCTGGCGTTTCTGGCCTTGTGCATGGTCAACGTGATGGGCCTGCTGCTGGCGCGGTTTCTGCGCGGCAGCTACGAGGTGGCGGTGCGGCGCACGCTGGGTGCCACGCGCGCCAGCGTGTTCACGCAGCACCTGATCGAGGCCGGTGGCGTCAGTCTGCTGGGTGGTGCGCTGGCGGTGCCCTTGACTCTGCTCGGTCTGTGGCTGGTGCGCCTGCAGAAGGTCGGCTACAGCAGCGCGGCGCATCTGAACTTGTCCATGTTCATCACTCTGTTCGTGCTGGCGGTGGGCGTGGGCCTGATCGTGGGCGCGCTGCCCGCCTGGCGCGCGAGCACGCTGTCGCCCGCGCTGCAAATCAAGACCAACTGAGGGGCGCAGCCATGCAACCCATGCTGAGGACTTTCCGTCGCCATCGCCTGATGCCGGCGCTGGTGGTCATGCAGATCGCGCTGGCCACGGCCATCCTGTGCAATACGCTGGCGCTGCTGCAGCAGCGCCTGGCGCCGCTGCTCATGCCCGATGGCGTGGCGGCCAGGCAACTCATTCTGGTCAGTCAGATCGCCAGCCAGGCGGCGCCCTGGACCGGTGCGCAGGTGCGCGCGGGCGAGGATGCGCTGCGTGCCATCCCCGGTGTCGCCGTGGTCGCCTCGGGCGTGAACCTGCCCATGCTGACGTCGGTCAGGATTACCGGGAACGTGTCGAACGCCAGCGGCAAACGCACGGTCAATTCGGCGGCCATGATCGGAAACGACCTGGTGCCGACCCTGGGTGCGCACATCGTGGCCGGGCGCGATTTCCGCGCGAGCGAGCTGGTGCACGCCACGGCGCAGAACGCGATGGGAATGCAGTCCAGCGCGCCGGTGATACTCACGCGCAGCCTCGCGCGGCATCTGTTTCCGCACCAGAACCCGCTGGGGCAATCGGTGCGGATCGGCCAGAACCATCCATACGATCATGTCGTCGTCGGCGTGGTGAGCCATCTCGTGCGCAGCGACATTTCCGCCAAGACCCAGGCCGATGCCGGCAATGTGATGTTGCTGCCGGCGCGCGTTTCCGGCATGCCCTTCATTCAGTATGCGGTGCTTAGCAGAACAGGCGCGCAAGCCAGTGTGCTCAAGGCGATCCCGGCAGTGATCGATCGTGCGTTTCCTGCGGACATGCGCATGAGTGGGCTCAAGCCCAAGGTGCAGACCTTCGAGCATGCGCGCGATGCGGTGTTCAACAGCCGCCGCGCGGCAGCCTGGCTGCTGTCCAGCGTCACCATCGTGGTGCTCATCGTCACCCTCATCGGCATCATGGGCCTGACCGGTTTCTGGGTGCAGCAGCGCACGCGGCAGATCGGCGTGCGTCGGGCGCTGGGCGCGCGGCGCGTCGACATCCTGCGCTACTTCCAGACCGAGAACTTCCTGCTGGCGACCCTGGGCATCGCGCTGGGCTGCGCGGCGGCCATCGGCATCAACGTGTGGCTGATGGCGCACTACGCGGTGCCGCGGCTGCCGATCGTGTACCTGCCGATTGGTGCCGTGGCGCTGTGGCTGCTGGGTCAGCTCGCCGTGCTCGGCCCCGCGCTGCGCGCCGCGCGCGTGCCGCCGACCACCGCGATGCGGGCGGCGTGATTTCAATGTCACTGGAGAAACCATCGTGATGCATAGCCTGCCACCCACCGAAACCGTACAAATGAGCAGTGAACGCGATTCCATCCGCAGTGGCTCGCAGCAGGTGCTGCTGGTCGCGGGCAGTGCTGCGTCCTGTGCAAGGCAGACGCAAGCGGCCTGCGCGGGTGTATGGATCGAACGCCTGCATCTGGACGCCGCCACGCCCTTGCGCGTGGGTGATCGCATCGTGTCGCTCAACGGCCTGCCGGTGCGCACGGCAGATGCCTTCACCGCGCAACTGCGCGTGCTGGCGCGCAGCGAGCGGGTGCATCTTGGGGTACTGCGCGCGGGCCGCCTCATGGATTTCACCCAGGCGCAGATCGCGCCGTTCATCGCGCTGATCGTGCAGCAGCCTGTGCCGCCCGAACCGCCATTGCCGCCGCCACCACCGCCACCACCACCACCGTTGCCGCCGCTGCCACCGCTGAACGGCGGCACGCGGTGAACGCCGATTACCTGCGCGTGCTGCTGATCGGTGCCGTGGCGCTGTGGCTGCTGGGCCAGCTCGCCGTGCTGGGCCCCGCGCTGCGCGCGGCGCGCGTGCCGCCGACCACCGCCATGCGGGCGGCGTGAGGGCAGCGACGATGCGCGACATCCACGGTTACTACCTGCGCTTGGCCCTGCGCAGCGTAGTGCGCACGCCGTGGATCAGTGCGCTGATGGTGCTGGCGATCGGGCTCGGCATCGGCGCCTGCATCACCACGCTGACGGTGTATCAGCTGCTCTCGGGCGATCCGCTGCCGCAGAAGAGCAGCCGCATTTTCTACCCACAGGTCGATCCGGAAACCAGCGTCCAGGTGCGGCGTGATCCGCCGGACCAGATGGATTACACCTCGGCCGTGGACTTGTGGAAGTCGGGGCGCGCGGATCGCCAGGCGATGATTGCAAACGGGTCGCTGGAGATCCTGCCGACGGGTGCCGGCCGCATGGCCCTCGATACGGATTCGATCTCGACGACGCACGACTTTTTCCCGATGTTCGACGTGCCGTTCCAGTACGGCGGCCCGTGGTCGGCTGCGGACGACAGCGCGCGCGCGCAAGTCGCGGTCATCTCCAGGTCGCTCAACGAGCGCCTGTTCGGTGGCGCGAACAGCGTGGGGCGCATGTTGCCGCTGACGCATGGTGCGGTGCGCATCGTCGGCGTGCTGAAACACTGGCGGCCGGCGCCGCTGTTCTTCGAGGTGATGGGAGGCCACTATTTCACCAGCGGCGACACGTCGGGCTATTACGTGCATGCGCCGCAGGTCTATCTGCCCTTCTTCACCGGCATGCGGCTCGATGCGGGAAACTTCCAGTGGTTCACCTGCTGGGCAATGCCGACCGAAACGATCAACCTCGAGCACCAGCCCTGCGACTGGGTATCGCTGTGGGTGCAACTGGATACGGTGGCCAAGGTCAAGGCCTATCGCCGTTATCTGGTCGACTACTCGGACCAGCAGCGCGCGCTGGGCCGCTACACGCACCCGGCCAACGTGCGTCTGATGGACCTGATGCAGTGGCTGGCCTTCAACCGCGTGGTGCCAGGCGACGTGCGCATGCAGGCCATCGTCGCATGGGCTTTTCTGGCCATCTGCCTGGTCAACGTCGCCGGGCTGTTGCTGACCAAGCTGTTGCGGCGATCCAGCGAATACGGCGTGCGCCGTGCGCTGGGCGCTCCGTGGCAGGCGATCTTCGCGCAATGCCTGTGGGAAGCGCTGGTGATCGGTCTACTGGGCGGTTTGCTGGGCCTGCTGCTGGCGCTGGCCGGGCTGTGGCTGGTGCGCCAGCAGCCGGTGGCCTATGCCGACCTCGCGCGGCCCGACCTGCGCATGCTGGCGCTGACCGTGGGGCTCTCGCTGCTCACCAGCGTGGCGTTCGGACTGTGGCCGGCGTGGCGCGCCAGCCGCATCTCTCCGGCACAACAGGTCAAGTCCACGTGAGGACGCCATGAACATCCGGCCGCTGCTCTCCGCCTTGACGCGCCACCGCGCTTCGGTGGTGCTCCTCGTGCTGGAGATCGCACTCACCTTCGCCGTGGTCAGCAATGCGCTCGGGCTGGTCATGCACCGCGTCGCCAAGCTGCAACTGCGCACCGGGCTCGACGACACCCATCTCGTCTATGTCGATACCGACGGTACGAATGCTGCGGATAAAGGTGCGATCTACACCACCATCCTGCATGCGCTACGCCGGATTCCGGGGGTACAGGCTGCCGCTTCGGTGAATACCGTGCCCTTCGGTCCGCGCGGTGGAACCGTCGGGTTTTACCTTGACGAATCGGAAAAGCGCTTCGGCAAGGTGTCCGACTTCTACTGGGGAAGCCCCGGTTATCTGGATGTGCTGGGTGTACGCGTGATACGTGGGCGGAGCTTCGATCCAAGCGCGTACCGCGATTTCGGGACCATGCCGGCGTCCGGCGGCGTGATCATCAGCCAGAAACTCGCCACGCAGTTGTGGCCCGGACAGGATGCGCTGGGCAAGTCGATCTGGCTGGGCAAGAAAACCCGCTACCAGGTCATCGGGGTCGCCGCCCCGGTGCTGCGTCCCGATCCGGGTTACGCCGGCATCGGGGACGCGTACGACACGCTGTTCCTGCCCGCTGCGCCGGGTGCGTCGGAGACCGGTAGTTTCGTTCTCAGGACCGACGCGCCCCAGCGCCAGGCTGTGCTGCACGACGCTTTTGCAGCGATCACACGCATCGACCCCACACTTGTGATCGAGCGGGACAGCAGCGGCAGCATCACCGACCTGCGGCGGAGCTACGAAAAGAACAACCGCATCATGATCGGCATGCTGGGCGGCGTGATCGTGGCGCTGATGCTGGTGACGGGCCTCGGCATCATGGGCCTGACCGGTTTCTGGGTGCAGCAGCGCACGCGGCAGATCGGCGTGCGTCGGGCGCTGGGCGCGCGGCGCGTCGACATCCTGCGCTACTTCCAGACCGAGAACTTCCTGCTGGCGACCCTGGGCATCGCGCTGGGTTGCGCGGCGGCCATCGGCATCAACGTGTGGCTGATGGCGCACTACGCGGTGCCGCGCCTGCCGATCGTGTATCTGCCGATCGGTGCGGTGGCGCTGTGGCTGCTGGGTCAGCTCGCCGTGCTCGGCCCCGCGCTGCGCGCGGCGCGCGTGCCGCCGACCACCGCGATGCGGGCAGCGTGACATGTGCCCCCGCGCGTTGATGGTTGTCATCCTGAGCGCAGCGAAGGATCTCGGCGTGTGCTCGTGCGTCCGCGTCCATGCCGGCATCACGCGATCGTCCACATCGAGATCCTTCGCTGCGCTCAGGATGACAAGGGCGCTCAGGATGACAAGGGCGCTCAGGATGACAAGGGCGCTCAGGATGACAAGGGTGCTCGGGATGGCAAGAAAGGCATTCGTCTTTCGCGGCGTGCGGAGTGTTGGCTCGTTGACCGAACGTCTTTGCGATGCGTATCAAGTGAGGAGTACGCCATGTTGAGTTATGCCTTGCAACTGGCCTTGCGCGGGTTTCGTCGCAATACGGTGCTGACTGCGCTGATGGTGCTGGCGGTGGCCTTGGGCATCGGCGTGGCGATGAGCATGTTCACGGTGTTGCACAACCTCGCCGGTAATCCGCTGCCGCAGCGCAGCGGCGTGCTGTTTCATCCGCAGATCGACCCGCGCCCGCGCGACCTGCCGGGCGTACGCACGGCGCCGCCCGACAACCTGACTTACATCGATGCGCTGAACCTGTATCACCTCGATCAGGTCAGCCGGCGCGCGCTGATGAGCGCGAACTGGCTGCCGCTGCGCAGCACGGTGGCGGGCAGCCCGCTGCGCATGGAAACCACGCGCGCGACCACGCGCGGATTCTTTCCGATGTTCGACGTGCCGTTTCAGTACGGCGCGCCGTGGAGCGAGCAGGACGACACGCGCCGCGCGCAGGTGGTGGTGATCTCGCAAAAGCTCAACGACACCTTGTTCGGCGGCGCCGACAGCGTGGGGCGCGAGCTGATCATCGCCACCAGGTTGTTTCGCATCGTCGGGGTGATCAAGCCCTGGAATCCGCAACCGCATTTCTGGGATTTGGACGATGGCGCCTACGGTCCCGCCGCGCAGATCTACCTGCCGTTTTTCACCTGGCTGCATCTACCAGCGGATTTCGGTTGGGGTCCGATGGATTGCTGGGGTGACAACCCCGGCGCCGGCACGCACAACCCCAAGGCGGCGCAGTGCACCTGGGCGCAGTACTGGGTGCAACTGGATACCCCGGCGCAAATGCGCGCCTACCGCGATTTGCTGCTGCGCTACAGCCAGCAGCAACATGCGCTGGGGAGGTTCCAGCGCGCGCCCAATGTGCGCCTGGACGATGTGATGCAATGGCTGAACTACAAGCACGTGGTGCCGGTGATCGTGCGCATGCAGACCTGGATCGCCTTCGGCGTGTTCGTCATCTGCCTGCTCAACGCGGTGGGCCTGCTGCTGGCCAAGTTCCTGCGCCGCGGCGGCGAGATCGGCGTGCGCCGCGCGCTGGGCGCGCGCAAGCGCGATGTGTTCGCGCAGTGTGTGATCGAGTCGGCGCTGATCGGCCTGCTCGGCGGTGTCGTTGGCCTGCCGCTGGTCTGGCTGGGTTTGTGGCTGATCCGCCAGCAGCCGGTGAGTTACGCGGCCACGGTGCAGATCAGTCCGCTGCTGTTGTTGTACGCGCTGCTGCTGGCCGCCGTGGCGACCCTGCTGGCCGGCATCTGGCCGGCGTGGCGCGCCGCGCGCATCGCCCCCGCCCTGGTGGTGAAATCGCTATGAGCCCGTTCGCATCGTTGCGCCCGATTTTTTCCGCCCTGCGCCGGCACAAGGCCGCGGTTACGCTGCTGGTGCTGGAGATCGCCCTGACCATGGCGGTGCTGGGCAATCTGCTGTTCATCGTGCATGGGAGCGCGGTACTTCAACGTGAGTCAACCGGAGTGCCGGCAAACGATGTGGCGGTGATTCAGAGCATGGTTATCGGCGACGCCAAGCACGCGAATACCGTGAAGAACAATCTTGCGGTGCTGCGGACGGTGCCAGGTGTGCTCGCATCAAGCTTTGGGGCGACGCCGATGCTGGGCGCCAGTTGGAATCCGATCTACAGCAATGCGAGCCGCACCCGAATGGTCGCCCACGCCTTCGTTTTCAGTGGCGCGCAAGACTATTCGCAAACGCTGAGTGTGCATTTGCTTGCCGGGCACTTGCCAGTTGCCGGCGAGATTCCGGATGTCACAACCGCCACGCCCAACACCTTGGTGCCGGCACTGATAACGCAGCAACTCGCGCACCGGTTGTTCCCGGATCGAAACGCCTTGGGCAGCGTGCTGTATGACGGCAATCACAGCATGCGCATCGTTGGCATCGTGGGCACGTTGCGCGGCGCGATCACGGGTCGCAGCAGCGACAATGATTCAATCCTCATCGAACAGCGCTATGACGTGATCGAAGGGGGCCTCTATCTGATTCGCAGTCGATCCGGGCAGATGGCACACGTGCTGCCGCTGGCGATGAAGGCGATGCAGAAAGCCAATCCTGGGAATGTCGTTGGTCAGACGAGTTCGTTGCAGGCGTTCATCACCCACGCATTCGCCGGTTCACGCGCCATCAACCGCATCCTCATGGCGATCACCGCGATCCTGCTGATCGTCACCGCGCTGGGCGTCAGTGGTCTGGCCAGTTTTTGGGTGCAGCAGCGCACGCGCCAGATCGGCACGCGGCGCGCGCTGGGCGCCACGCGCGGCGCGATCCTGCGCCATTTCCAGGCCGAAAACCTGATCATCGTCAGCATGGGTGTGGCGCTGGGCGCGGCACTCACCATCGGCCTCAATGTGCTGCTGATGCAGCATTTCGCGCAGCCGCGTCTGCCACTGCAATACGTGGAATTCGGCGCGCTGGCCATGTGGGCACTGGGTCAGCTCGCCGTGCTCGGCCCCGCGCTGCGCGCGGCGCGCGTGCCGCCGACCATGGCGATGCGGGCAGCGTGACATGTGCCAGCACACGTTGATGGTTGTCATCCTGAGCGCAGCGAAGGATGACAAGGACACTCGGGATGACAAGGGCGCTTGGGATGACAAGGGCGCTCGGGGTGACAAGGGCGCTTGGGATGACAAGGAGATGTTCGTCGCGCGCTGCGTTCCGGATGGCGGGCGCCGTGTCCCGGATGGCAGCTCGTTTCCCGCGCCCGCCGGCATTGTTCGCACAGGAGTAACCCATGCGCATCCGAACCCACGTTGCACGCATCACCCTGATCGGCCTGCTCACACTGGGCCTGAGCGCCTGCGGGAGCGGCTCCGGCATCAGCGTCGATGGGCAAAGGATCGACGTGCACGCCGGGCGTGTTTCGATCCGCAACCGCGGCGGCAGCATTGCGGAGATCAAGGGCAATGGTGATCTGGGCATTGCCGGCAAGACGGTGTCGCTGACGCCCGCGCAGCGTGTGCTGACCACGCGCTATTTCACGCAGGCGCAGGTGATCGTGTTCGACGGCAAGCAGACCGGATGGGCCGGCGCGCACATGGCCGGCAGCGTCGTCGGCTCGCTGTTCTCGGCGCTGTTCCACGACGACTCGCGCATCATCGAGGACACCGCGCACACGCAGGCGGCGCGGCTCGATGGACAGGTGGATCGCCTGTGCGGCGCGATCGGCGCGCTGCGCGTCACGCAGGATCAGCTCGCCGCGCGGCTGCCCGCGTTCGCGCCCTATGCGGCCATCACGCGGCGCTCGGTCAGCGGTTGCCGGGTCAAGGCGCGCCGCCTCGTCAGTGACGGCGGGCGGCACGCCGCCGGCGTGCCACTACACTGACCGCGCGGCGCGCCGGGGTGCCGCCGCGCGACCACACCACGCACACGGGGAACAGCGATGCGCAGCCTGCTGGTGATCGACGACAACCCGAGCGTGATCGAGGCGCTGACCACGCTGTTCGCCCTGCACGACATGCGCGTGCTGGGCGCGACCAACCCGCCGCAGGGGCTGGAAATCCTGCGTGCGCAGCGTGTCGATCTGGTGATCGCGGACATGAATTTTTCCGCCGATACCACCGCCGGTGACGAGGGCGAGGCGCTGTTTCATGAGCTGCGCGCGCAGCAGCCCGATCTGCCGGTGATCCTGCTCACCGGCTGGACGCATCTGGATGCCGCGGTGCGCCTGGTGAAAGCCGGCGCCGCCGATTACCTGTCCAAGCCCTGGGACGACGCGCGCCTGCTGGCCACGGTGGAGAACTTGCTGGAGCTGGCCGAGGCCAACCACGCGCTGGCCGAGCGTCGCGTCGCGCGCGGCGCGCGGCGCGCGCGATTGCAAGCGGAATGCGATCTGGCCGGGCTGGTGTTCGCCTCCGAATCGATGCTGCAACTGCTGGAGATGGCCTGCCAGGTCGCGCGCGCGCCGGTGCCGGTGTTGATCACCGGCCCCAATGGCGCCGGCAAGGAGCGCATCGCCGCGATCGTGCACGCCAACTCGGCGGTGCGCGGCGGGCCGTTCGTGGCGGTGAACTGCGGCGCGCTGCCGGAAAACCTGCTGGAAGCCGAGCTGTTCGGCGCCGAAGCCGGCGCCTACACCGGCGCGACGCGCGCGCGCGAAGGTCGCTTCGAGCAGGCCGACGGCGGCACGCTGTTTCTCGACGAGATCGGCAACCTGCCGCTGGCCGGGCAGGCCAAGCTGCTGCGCGTGCTGGAGAGCGGCCAGTTCGAGCGCCTGGGTTCGGGCAAGACGCGCAGCGCGCGCGTGCGCATCCTCAGCGCGACCAATGCCGATCTGCGCGCATTGATCCGCGAAGGCCGCTTCCGCGAGGATTTGTACTACCGCCTCAACGTGATCGAGCTGGCGCTGCCGCCGCTGGCGGCGCGGCGCGAGGACATCCTGCCGCTGGCCGAGCATTTCCTCGCCGGCGCCTGCACGCTGGACGACGACGCGCGCGAGGCGCTGCTGGCCCATGCCTGGCCGGGCAACGTGCGCGAGCTGCGCAACACGCTGGAGCGCGCGCGTCTGCTGTGTCGCGAGGGCGTGGTGCGCCTGGCGGATCTGGGCCTGCCGCAGGCGGTGAGTGCGGTGCCGCGCGATCTGGACGAGCCCGGCCGCGAGGCCATCGAGGCCGCGCTGCGCGCCTGCGGCGGCGTGGTCAGCCGCGCCGCGCAGCGTCTGGGTCTGTCGCGCCAGGCCTTGTACCGGCGCATGCAGCGTTACGGTCTGGCGCAGGACTGACGGTGCGCGTGTTCTCCACCACCGGCCGCTTGGCACTGCTGCTGTGGCTGGCGGCGCTGGCCGGCGCCGCGCTGGCATTGCTGCTGGCGCGCGCGTTGCCGGCGTGGACGGCGCTGCTGCTGGCGTGGCTGGCGCTGGCGCTGCCGCTGCTGTGGCTGGCGTTCGCGGTGATGGCACCGCTGCGGCGCCTGCTGCGTGCGCTGGAGAGCAGCGTGGCCAGTTATCGCGACGGCGATTTCAGCTTCGGCATCGCGGCGCGGCGCAAGGACGAGCTGGGCGCGCTGATCGACACCCACAACGCGCTCGGCGCCGCGCTGCGCGAGCAGCGGCAGAACCTGGCGCAGCGCGAGCTGCTGCTGGACACGGTCGTGCAGCATTCGCCGGTGGCCTTGCTGCTGGTCGATCCGGGCGGGCGCGTGACCCTGGCGAACCTCGCCGCACGGCAGTTGCTGGGCGAGGGACGCAGCCTGATCGGGCTGGATTTCGAGCGCCTCGCGGCCAGTCTGCCGTACGCGCTGCGGCGTGCGCTGGAGCTGGGCGAGGACAGTCTGTTCTCGCTGGAAATGGACGGCCTGGAGGAAAGCTTCCATCTCTCGCAGCGTGGCTTCCGCCTGCATGGGCGCCCGCACCGGCTGTACCTGCTGCGGCGCATGACGCGCGAGCTGGCGCGCGCCGAGGTGGCGGTGTGGAAGAAGGTGATCCGCGTGATCAGCCACGAGTTGAACAACTCGCTGGCGCCGATCACCTCGCTGGCGCATTCCGGCGCCGAGCTGGCGCGGCGCGGCGAGGCGCAGCGCCTGCCGGACGTGTTCGCGCGCATCGGCGAGCGCGCGCGCCATCTGCACGGTTTCATCGCCGACTACGCGCAGATCGCCAAGTTGCCCGCGCCACGCCCCGAGCCGGTGCAGTGGCCGGCGTTCGTGGCGGCACTGGCCGCGCACGCCCGCTTCCGCGTTCCGTACCCGGTGCCCGAGGCGCTGGCCAGTTTCGACGCCGCGCAGATGGAGCAGGTGCTGCTGAACCTGATCAAGAACGCGCACGAAGCCGGCGGCCCGGCCGAGGCGGTGGAGCTGGAGGTGCAGCGCAGCGGCGCGCACTGGCGCATCGAGGTGCGCGACCGCGGCCCCGGCATGAGCGATGCGGTGCTGGCGCAGGCGCTGCTGCCGTTCTATTCGACCAAGCGCAGCGGCAGTGGGCTGGGCCTGGCACTGGCGCGCGAGATCGTCGAGGCGCACGGCGGCCGCGTCGCGCTGATCAATCGCGAGGGCGGCGGTCTGTGCGTGCGCGTGCTGCTGCCGGCCACGATGCGCGGCGAGGCGTGACCGCGCACCGCGCGCGCGGGTAAAGTCGCGGCCATGCCCCAGGCCGACTTCTACCTGATCGACAAACCGCGCTTCCGCGAGCAGCCGCTGCTGCTGGTGTGCGAGCTGGCGCGGCGCGCTTATGACAAGCGCCAGCCCACGCTGATCCTGGCGCGCGACTTCAGCCAGGCCGAGGCGCTGGACGAACTGCTGTGGAGTTTCGACGAGGACGCCTTCATCCCGCACCAGATCGCCGGTGACGACGACGATGCCGACACCGCGGTGCTGATCGCGCCGCCCGGCCTCGACACGCCCGACCGTGCGCTGATCATCAACCTGCGCGACGAGCCCTGCGCGCGCAACTGCGAACGCCTGCTCGAGGTGGTGCCCGCCGACGCCGACGCGCGCAGCGGTTCGCGCGAGCGCTGGCGCGCCTACCAGCAGCGCGGCTACACGCTGGCCAAGCACGACATGTAGCACGCGGCACCCTTGTCCGCGCCGCGCCTTGCCCCAATCATGCGGTATCCCTTCCGGAGCTCGTCATGACCGCCACCGCCACCGCCCATGCCCTCGACGTCACCCAGGCCAACTTCGATAGCGAGGTGATGCAGGCCTCGATGCAGCAGCCCGTGCTGATCGATTTCTGGGCCGGCTGGTGCGCGCCATGCCGGCAGCTCAAGCCGATCCTGGAAAAACTGGCGGGTGAATACAACGGCGCGTTCCGCCTGGCCCGGATCGACAGCGATCAGGAAATGGCGCTGGCCGGCGATTTCGGCATCCGCTCGCTGCCGACCGTGGTGCTGATCAAGGATGGCCAGCCGGTGGACGGTTTCATGGGCGCCCAGCCCGAGAGCGGTGTGCGCAAGTTTCTCGACGACCACGGCATCAAGCCGGCGCTCGGCGCGCCGGCCGCAGCCGAGGCCGAAGCGGCCCCCGCGCAACCGCTGGAATCACCCGGGGCCGCGCTGGCGCGCTTGCAGGCCGCGGTCGCCGCGCAGCCGGACAAGGATGAACTCCGGCTGGATCTGGCCGTGGCGCAGATGCGCGCCGGACAGGCCGAGGCCGCCGCCGCCACGCTCGACAGCCTGCCCGCCAACCTCGCCAGCGATGCGCGCGCGCGGCGTCTGCGCGGCGAGCTGGATTTCGCCCAGGCGCTGGCCAGCGCGCCCGCGCTGGAGGAGCTCGAGCGCCGCATCGCCGCCGATCCCAAGGACTACGCCGCGCGCGATCTGCGCGCCGTGCGCCGTTTGCTCGGCGGGGCCGAAGCCGCCGCGCTGGAAGACTGGCTGGCGCTGCTGGCCGAGGCGCGCGGCTGGAACGAAGGCCAGGCCAAGAAGCGCCTGGTCGCCGCGTTCACGCTGAGCGACGATGCCGAACTGGTGGCGCAGGCACGGCGGCGCATGAGCAGCCTGTTGTTCTGATGGCCGCGACCGCAGCGACGGGAGCACCCTGATGTGGGAACGGCGCAGTGACGCCCTGGCCCCGCGCCGCGTGTTTTTGCGTCGCGTCGGGCGCAATCTGCTGGCCGCGCTGGTGGTGGTCGCGGTATCGCTGGGCGTGGGCATGCTCGGCTACCACCACTACGCGCGGCTGGGCTGGGCCGATGCCTACGTCAACGCCGCCATGATCCTCTCCGGCATGGGTCCGCTGGCCACGCCGCAGACGCTGGGCGCCAAGCTGTTCGCCGGCACCTATGCGCTGTATTGCGGTTTGCTGGTGGTGTTCCTCGCCGGTGTGCTGCTGGCGCCCTTCGCGCACCGGCTGCTGCACCGCTTCCATCTGGATCGCGAGGCGGGCAAGCGCGCGCCGTAGCGTGCGGGCAATACCCGACAGCGGTGCTTGATCGGTGCCTTCGACAAGATCGGGTTCTTTGAGCGGCCGGGTCGTTTGGGCGCGTCATCCCTTGGTTCGTGATCGCCGCTGGAATCCCGCCCGCAGCCGGCGCGGCCCTGGGTCGGCTCACGATTCGTGCACGGTTTTCCGTCCACGGTGTCGATGTCACCTGCGGCACAATTGCCGGCACCGTGCTGGCGCCAGGCCACGGTTTCCCGAAGCGTGCGATGAATGGAGACAGCCCATGCGCAAGTGCGCGGCCAGCAGCCAGCAGGGTTGGCGCAACCTCGCGGTTCTGTGCGCGCTGCTGCTGGCGCCGCTGACGCACGCTGCCGCCGCGCTCGGCAGCAATCCGCGCGCGCCGATTCCCTTCGTTGCCAGCGTGCCGGCACGGCCGTGGCGCGTGCGCCTGTTGTGGGCATTCGATGCCATGGATACCGCCAGCGGCGGCCGCGCGCGCGGCTGGAAGGCGCCGGCGCTGATCGACCTGCGCCTGACCCGGCACCAGCACCTGCAATCCGGGCTGGACAGCGACTGGCATGTCGATCTGATCCGCATCCTCGGCAGCAATCCCTCGCGCGATGCCGGCGACGTGCAAACCCTGGACAACCTGGCCGCGCGCCATGCCTGGCGCGTGTACCGCGCGTTCTGGCAAGTGGGCGACGTGCGCGGGCATTGGGCACTGCGGCTGGGCTGGCAGGGGTACGACGAACTGTTCGGCCTGGTCCCGGATGGCGGCGATCTGCTGAATTCATCCTTCGGGCAAATGCCGACCAGTTCGCAGGCGGGCACGCCGATCTGGCCGCAGACCGCGCCCGGCATCAGCGCGCGCTGGCATCCCGGTGCGTTCTACGTGATGGCCGGGCTGTGGAGCGGCGTGCCGCGCGATCCGGGCATCCCGCAGGGCTGGAATCTGCCGCGCCGCGGCGACGGCGGTTTGCAAGCCTTGGAACTGGGCCTCGATCGACACGGTCGCTACAAGCTGGCGCTGGGCACGTGGGCTATGCATCGCGTCGGCGTGGCGCAGCAGGCACACCGCGGCGTGTATGCACTGGCGGATATCGCCCTGCTCGGCGCCGGTCGCGCGCGGCGCCTGGGCGGCTTCGTGCAATGGGGCCAGACGCAGCCCTACCAGAGTGCGGTCGGCCGTTATCTCGGCGCCGGCTTGCGCCTGAGCACGCGCCGTCACGGGCGTGTGAGCGTGGGCGTGGCGCGCGCCCTGCTCAGTCCGGGCTTTCGCCTGCGCCACCCCGGCGGCGCGCGCGCCGAAACCGCGTATGAGTTGACCTGGCGCAAGCGCATCGACGCGCACCTCACCCTGCAACCGGATGTGCAATACATCCAGCATCCGGCGCTGGCGCCGCAGGCCACGCACGCACTGGAGATCGGCTTGCGCGTGAACGGCGGATTCTGATCGCATGTGCGGCGGCAGCCGCTGCACCACGCCGGGCGGGGCGTGGGAACCCGGCCACGCCGCCGCGCTTGCCGCTATGCTCGCGGCTTTTACGCGGAAGCCCTTGATGAAGCGCCTGCGCGCCTTGCTGCCCCTGCTGCTGCTGATCGCGACCGGCGCCGTGCTGTTTTTCTCGGGCGCGCTGCGCCATCTCGATCCGCGTCACCTCGCCGCCGAGCACGCGCACCTGCACCATCTGGCGGCGGCATCACCATGGCTGGCGCGCATGAGCTATCTCGGCATCATGGTGTTGGCGGTGGCCAGCGGCGTGCCCGGGCTGGTGCTGATCGCCATCGCCGGCGGGCTGATTTTCGGCATGGTCGAGGCGACCGTGCTGTCCACGCTGGGCCTGGTGCTGGGCTCGCTGTTGCTGTTTCTGGCCGCGCGCTACGCACTGGGCGCGGGCGAGCGGCCGGCGCCGCGGCTGGCCGAGAAAATCCGCGCGGGATTTCTGCACCATCCCGCCAGTTACACGCTGTTCCTGCGGCTGGTGCCGGTGTTTCCGTTCGGCGGCGTGACCCTGGGCCTGGCCTGGCTGCGCTGCCCGCTGTGGCTGTTCATGGCCGCCACGGCCGTCGGCGGCCTGGTGATGGAAGCCTTCGAGAGCGCGGTCGGCGCAGGCCTGAGCGAGGCCATCGCGCGCGGCGAACCGATCGGCATGCACATGATGCTGGAACCGCACATATTGCTGCCGCTGTGCGCGCTGGCGATCCTGGCCCTGGTGCCGGTCCTGCTGAGCCGGCGCGGCAAGCGCTGAAGGTCTTCAGCCGCGCCACAACAGCGCATCCAGATCGCCGCCGTCGATGAAATATTCGCGCGCCACGCGACCCTTGTGCACCGGCACGCCCTCGGCGGCCAGGCGCCGCATCTGTTCGCGCGCCAGCGCCGTGCCGGGTGGCGCGGCGAGGCGGCCATCGCTGTGCAGCACACGATGCCAGGGCAGGGCGGGCGTGGCGCCCTCGCGCAGTACTCGCCCCACCAGGCGCGCGCGCCCGCGCAGGCCGGCACGCGCCGCGATCGCGCCGTAACTGCTGACACGCCCGGCCGGCACGGCGCGGATCGCGGCGCGGATGGCCGCGTGCGCGGACGACGACGTGGATTCGGTGCCCATGTCAATCACGCTACCATGCAGCCATCGCCGGAATGGGAAATCGACCATGCTGACCTTCGAGACCGTCCGCTCGCACATCGGCGGCCACTACACGCTGCGCACCAATGATCCGTACCTGATCAGTTTCGACCTGGACCTGCGCCGCGCGCGTCATCAAGGCGTCTACCTGGTCGAGCTGGAGGGCGAGAACGGGCGCAAGTACCTGCGCGTCTCCACCCCGGTCGGCCCGGTGGTGGGCATGGATGCCGAGCGCTGCCTGCGTTTCAACTGGGAGCAGCGCGCCGGATTTCTGGCGATCAGCGATCTGGAAGGCTCGCCCTACCTGCACCTGTGCGAAAACCGTCCGTATGACATTCTCTCGCTGCCCGAACTCGAACGCCTGATCCGCGAGTTGGGCGTGCTCGGCGACCAGCTCGAACAGGCGCTGAGCGTGGAAGGCGACGCCTACTGATCGCACGCGGTGGTTGCGCGGATGGGTGTACGCGCGCAGTCCGATCCGTGCCGTCATGGCTGCTTGCTACACTCGACACCATGCGTGCCATCGCTCCCCCGCAATGCTGAGTGAACTGGGACTGGTCCTGCTGCTGGCGCTGGCCAACGGCTTTTTCGCGTTGTCGGAAATGGCCATCGTCACCGCGCGCCGTTCGCGCCTGAAGCAGATGGCGCGCGACAGCAAGCGCGCGGCGCTGGCGCTGCGTCTGGCCGAGGCGCCGGAGCGCTTTTTGTCCACCGTGCAGGTGGGCATCACCCTGATCGCGATCCTCACCGGCGTGGTCACCGGCGCGAGCATCGGTGACCACATTGCCTTGTGGCTGCAAGGGCTGGGCTGGATTGCGCTGCTGCCGTACGCGCGCCCGCTGGGTTATGCGCTGGGCATCGCGCTGATCACCTATCTGAACATCGTCATCGGCGAACTGGTGCCCAAGCGCCTGGCGCTGGTGGCGCCGGAGAAACTGGCCATGATCGTGGGCGCGCCGATGCTGGCGCTGGCGCGTCTGGCCGCGCCGTTCGTGCTGGTGTTGAACGCGTCCAGCAACGGCCTGCTGCGCCTGTTGCGCATGCGTCGCAGCGGCATGCGCGAGCGCATCAGCGAGGAGGAAATCCGCCTGCTGGTGGCGGAAAGCGCGGAGCAGGGTGTGCTCGACGAGGACGAGCGCGCCATGGTCAGCCGCGTGCTGCGCCTGGGCGATCGCACCGTGGGCAGCGTGATGACGCCGCGGCCGCGCATCGCCTGGCTGGATGCCGCGGCGACGCTGGACGAAAACCTCGGCGTGCTGCGCGAGACGCCGTACTCGCGGTATCCCGTTTATCGCGGCAGCGAAAGCGACATCCTCGGCGTGCTGGAGGTGAAAAGGCTGCTCGAGCCGCTGACCCGCGGTGACATGCGCCTGGACCTGTTCCGCACCCTTGCCAAGCCGCTGTACGTGCCGGGCAGCGCGCGCGCGCTGGACCTGCTCGAGGAGTTCCGCGACGCCGAGACGCAGCTGGCGCTGGTGGTGGACGAATACGGCGACATCGAGGGCCTGGTGACCTTTCACAACCTGCTCGAAGCCGTGGTCGGGCGCCCCGCGCCGGTCGTCGATGCCGGCGCCGCCGATGCACCGATCGTGCGCCGCGCCGACGGCAGTTACCTGGTCGATGGCGCGCTGTCGATCGAGGATCTGCGCGAGCTGCTGGGCAACGTGCAGTTGCCCGAGGAACCGGATCTGGATTACCACACCGTGGCGGGTTTGCTGATGGCGCGTGCCGGGCGCATCCCCAGCGTCGGTGAGATCATCGAGTGGCAGGGTGTGCGCTTCGAGATCCTCGATCTGGATGGCACGCGCATTGATCGCGTGCTGCTCAGCCTGGGCACGCCGGGACAGCCCGCATGAGCCGTGCGCATGCGCCGCGCACCAGCGCGGTGCTCCAAGCCGCGCTGGACGCGCAGCCGGGCGAGCAGATCCGCCTCGGCGATCTGGTCGAGCCGCTGCACGAACGCGCATTCGGATTTCTGCTGCTGGTCCTGGCGTTGCCCAACTTCGTGCCGGTGCCGATCGGCATCGGAGGACCGATGGGCGTGTTGACCGCGCTGGTCGGCCTGCAGATGCTGCTCGGACTGTCGCGCCCGTGGCTGCCGCGCAGGGTGGCCGATTACCGCTTCGCGCGCAGCAGCGCGGGCAAGGTGCTCGGCTTCAGCAAGCCGTTGCTGACGCGCCTGGAAAAGCTCGCGAGCCCGCGCCTGGAAATCCTCACCCATCGCCGCGCGGGCTTGTTCAGCGGGTTGCTGCTGGTGGTCGTCGGCGTGTTGCTGGCGTTGCCGATCCCGTTCACCAACTGGCCGATCGGCGTGCTGCTGCTGCTGTATGGCATCGCGCTGATGGAGCGCGACGGTGCGCTGTTGCTGGCCGCCTGGCTGCTGTCGCTGCTCGGCATCGGCGTGTTCGCCAGCGCCAGCGGTGCGCTCGTGCACTACCTGCGCATGATGTTTTTTTGAGCGCTGTGGCGTGGCCTGTGGCGCTCAACGGAACAACTGCAGCAGCGCCCACGCCATGCCCAGGGTGAGATAACCCAGCAGCAACCAGAAGCTGTGATCCAGATACGGCTCGCCGGTCTCGTGCGAATACGGACTGCAGCGGTCGGCGAACCATTCCGGTGCAATCAGCATGGCCGCGCCGGCCAGCGGCATCAGCACGACCAGGCCGGCGCCGCGCGCCACGCGCAGGATGCCGATGCCGTGCGCCAGCCACAGGCCCGGAAACCAGCTGCGCAGGTGCAGCAGCATCCACAGCCAGAACAACAGCGCGGCGAGGCCGAGGATGCGGTGTGCCATGCGTGCCTCACTCGCCCTGTGCGCTGCGTGGCTGCGCCAGTTGCGCCATGCGCTCGGCATCGGCCAGCACACCATGCAGGATGCGCAGCTCGCGCAGGCTGGGTTGCGCGCGCAGGAAGAACCGGCGCAGGCGCCGTTCGACCGTATGCGGCGCGCGGCCCTTGTGGAAGTCGATCGCATCGAGCGTCCGCCACAGGTGCGCGAAAAACGTCTCGACTTCGTGCAACCCGGCCGGCGGCTCGGGCGCAGCATCCGTCGCCACCGCGTCCGGCGCGGCAGCCAGCGCGCACAGGCGCAGCTCGTAGGCCATCAATTGCACCGCCTGCGCCAGATTCAGCGAGCTGAAGTCATCCACGCTGGGGATGCGCACCATGGCGTGGCAGCGCGCCAGCTCGTCGTTCTCCAGACCGGTGCGCTCGTTGCCGAACAGCAGCGCCACGCGCCCGCCGGCGGCAGCGTGCGCGAAGGCGCGCGTGGCGCCGGCGCGCGGGTCGAGCTCGTCCAGGCTCACCCCACGGCGGCGCGCGCTCAGGCCCAGCGCCAGCGTGCAGCCGGCCAGCGCGGCGTCCAGCGTGGCATGCACCGGCGCGGCATCGAGCAGCGCATCGGCGCCCGCGGCCAGCGCGCTCGCCTCGGCATCGGGAAAGCGCTGCGGCGCCACCAGCAGCAGGCGCGACAGGCCCATGGTGCGCAGCGCGCGCGCCGCCGCGCCGATGTTGCCGGGGTGCTGCGGGCGCACCAGCACGCAGTCGATGCGCGCCATGGCCGCGTTCATGCGGCCGCCCGAGCGCCAGCGCAATACGGCGGCCGGCGCGGCAACTGGCATAATGCGTGCGCCACGCCTGGCGCGGCCCCGTTCTTTTTCCACTGCGATCCGATCATGCCCAGACCCGCCATCACGATTGCGGTGCGCGCCGCGCGCGCCGCCGGCAACGTCATCCTGCGCTACCAGAACCGCGTCGAGGGCCTGGCCATCGTCGAGAAGCAGCGCATGGATTTCGCCAGCGAAGTCGATCGCCTCGCCGAGGCCGAAATCATACGCGAGATCCGCCGCGCCTATCCCGACCACGGCATTCTCGCCGAGGAATCCGGCGAAGTCGCCAAGGGCCGCCAGACTTGGGTGATCGATCCGCTGGACGGCACCCACAACTTTTTGCGCGGCATTCCACATTGCTGCGTGTCGATCGCCATGCTCGAGCGTGGCGATCCGGTGATCGGGGTGATCTTCGATCCGCTGCGCAACGACTTGTTCATCGCCGGCAAGGGCGATGGCGCGTTCGTCAACGATCGCCGTATCCGCGTCGGCAAGCGCGAAGGCCTGCCCGGCGCGATGCTGGCCACGGGTTTCCCCTGGCGCCAGCGCGAGCACCTCGACGTGCAGTTGCAGATGGTGCGCGCCATGCTCACCGAGGCCGAGGATCTGCGCCGCAGCGGTTCGGCGGCGCTGGACCTGGCCTACGTCGCCTGCGGGCGCTTCGACGGTTATTTCGAGATCGGGCTGAAGCCCTGGGATCTGGCCGCCGGCTGCCTGCTGGTGCGCGAGGCCGGTGGCCGCTACAGCGATTTCGCCGGGCGTGAAGGCCTGCCCGCCAGCGGCAACGTGGTCGCCGGCAATCTGGCGCTGAGCAAGGCGCTGGTCGACACCATCAAGCCGCTGGCGCCACCGGCGCTGCTGCAGGCCTAGCAGCCTGTCGGACTTTGATTGGCCGGTCTGCGAATTCGGCTGTGCGGCCCATATTTCCGCCAATTCTTGCCCCATAGAACCACTATGGGGCGGCGAATCGTCGAAAATCTGTCCTCGCACAGCCGAATTCTCGCCTCGACCATCAAAGCCCGACAGGCTGCTAG